>ERZ1047472.18-NODE-18-length-164665-cov-15.065749_pt1 | contig 164665 bp, 138 predicted proteins | sample MGYA00383095_ERZ1047472 | MGnify/ENA primary metagenome ERZ1047472 (study PRJEB29581, sample SAMEA5548365) | metagenome | biome: marine; feature: coastal; material: water | depth 1 m | study: Short-term variability in the microbial, nano- and picoplankton... | reverse complement strand
TTAAGACTCATCCTTCATAATTGAATCGTGTTGAGTTTAATAAACAATTTACTAACGTAGGCAGTGTGTTGTTAATGTATATTTTAAAGAACTTATTGTAAATGAGAATCAACTAATTGTGTTAACTCATTTATTTTATTTACGACTTCTCTATTTGTAGAATCTTTTTCTATTGATGAAATTTCTGCTTTTGAGGCAAACTGCAATGCACACATAGCTAAAACATCTTGTTTATCGCTAACTGCATAGTTTTCTTCATACATAGAAATCAATCTGTTAATAGCATTTGCAGCTTTTCTCATACCTTCTTCCTCTTTCGTATTATTTACACTTAAAGGGTAGGTTCTACCTGCTATAACAATATTAATTTTAAGTTTTTCCACAATTTAAAGAACTTTATTCATGTAACTGAATGATACACTTATCGATTTCTCGAATTAAACTATTTATTTTGAGTTTCGTATCTCTAGTGTTTGTACTTCTGCCATCTATAGTTTTTGCAACTTTAAGCAAATCATATTGCCTTTTTTGTTCTACTAATAATTGCTCTCTTTCAAACAGTTGATGCTGTAATTTTGTTGTATTTTGAAGCAATATCTCGTTTTCATTCTTTAAAAATTCATAGTTAGAAAGTAAGTTTTTTAACTTATCTTCCAGTAAATGAATTGCTTCTACTGTATTACTCATCTGTACCGTTTGAATAAAACTACACCAACAAAGTTAACGTTCTGTTTTATATTTTACAACAATTTGTTGATTTATTCATAATACCCTCTTAAATAAGGGATTACTTAAAAGATGTTTTTCACTATTTTTACAGAAAAATAATTGAGACTTGAAACAAACATTTTTATTACTTTATTTTTTTTTCACTCTTATTAATTATTCACAAGAAAAATATCCGGTGGATTATTTTAGAAACCCTCTGGATATAGATCCTGTTATCGCAGGCACTTTTGGTGAATTAAGGAGTAATCACTTTCATTCTGGTATAGATATTAAAACACAAGGAAAACAAGGTTTAAAAATTTATGCTGCTGCCGATGGATATGTCTCACGAATAAAGGTTGCCCAATATGGCTTTGGAAAAGCTATTTACATTAATCACCCTAACGGTTTTACAACAGTTTATGCGCATTTAAGTAGATATTCTGATAAAATTCAGAAATATGTAAAATCCATCCAATACAAAAAAGAGGACTATCAAACGGGAAGCTTATTTATCAAAAAAAACAAATTTTCTGTAAAAAAAGGAGAAATCATTGCTTTTTCTGGAGATACTGGTAGCTCTGGAGCACCTCATTTACATTATGAGATTAGAAATACTAAAACGGAAGAAATTTTAAATCCGTTATTGTTTGGATTAAAACCTGACGATACAACTGCTCCGAGCATTCAATCTCTTAAAATATATCCGTTAAATAATTCCTCAAGAATTAATCTTCAAAATAAAAGTTTTATTCTTCCTTTAAAAAGTAGTTCGAAAGGAAAATATATCGCTGATAGAATTTCTGCTTTTGGAATGATTGGATTTGGAATAAATGTTTTTGATAGATTAGATAAGGCACTAAATAAAAATGGCGTTTACAGTTTAGAAATGTTAGTGAATGGAAAGCGTTTTTATTATCACAACGTCGAAACTTTTACATTTCCAGAAAGTAAATTCATCAACTTACACATAGATTATGAACACTATAAAAAATACAAAAGAAAATACCAAAAGACATATAAAGAGACTGCAAACAAATTGTCTACTTACAAGAATTTAGTAAATAACGGAATCATAGATATCAAAAATGGTTTGAGTTATAACGTAGAAATTATCGCAAAAGATTATAACGGAAATACAAGTTCTCTAAAAATACCGATTATAGGCAAAGCTAGTAATTCTCTTTATACGCAAAAAACAGACACAACTGCCTTTAAAATAGTAGCTAAAAATTTTCAAAAATTTAAAAATAAAAATGTGACTGTAGCTTTCCCAAAAAATACATTTTACGAAGATTTTTATTTAGATTTTAAGGTAGACAATGGTGTTGCACAAATTCATACCCCTACAATTCCGTTAGACAAAAGTTTTACGTTAACTTTTAATGTTTCTAAATATTCCGAGTCGGATAAAGAACAATTATACATTGCAAATGTGGAGAATTCCAAATATCCATCGTTTCAATATACAAGAAAAAAAGACAGTACTTTTTATACCACAACAAAAACCTTAGGTAAATATTCTTTAGTTGCAGACAAACTTGCGCCTGAAATAAAGTTGCTATATTTTAAAGATCAACAATGGATTTCTGAACTAAATACAATAAAAGTAAAAGTTTTTGACAACGGCTCTGGTATTAAAAACTATAGAGCAACTATTGATGGAAAATGGATTTTAATGGAATACAATCATAAAAATAATATATTAGCCTATAATTTTAGTGATAAAAAATTGGTTGGTAGCAAACATATTTTTAAAATTGTAGTCTCGGACAATGTGGGAAATACGAATTCGCTTTCCACAACGTTCTTTAAGAAACAAGTAAACTAACCTACGTGAAAAAAACCTTACTACTTTTATTCTTCCTTCCCTTTTTTGCTTTTGCTCAAAAAATGACAATCTTAAAAGGAACTGTTAAAAATAAAAACAAACAGCCAATAGAAAAGGTTTCTATAAAATTTAATAACGTTGGTACAACAACTGATGAAAATGGTAAATACCAAATAAGAATACCTTATAAGAAGGTAATCACATTAGTATTTAGCCATATATCATACAAAACGCTTTCTAAAAGTTATATTGCAAATAGTAGAAATGGAGTTCGTTTATCTGTTATTCTTTCCTCAAAAACAGAAGAGTTAACAGAAATCATCGTTCGAGAAAATAAAAAAGCTGTTCAAGGTTTACAAAAGATTGATGTAAATATTGTAAAAAATGTTATTGGGCCAAATGCTGGTGTAGAAAATATTTTAATGACATTACCTGGTGTTACCAACAACAATGAATTAAGCACGCAGTACAATGTTAGAGGTGGAAATTTTGATGAGAACTTAGTTTATGTAAACGGAATAGAAGTTTACAGGCCTTTTTTAATAAGATCAGGGCAACAAGAAGGCTTAAGCTTTATTAACTCTAACATGGTGCAAAATATTAATTTTTCAGCAGGAGGGTTTCAAGCAAAATATGGAGATAAACTGTCATCTGTTTTAGACATTACTTACAGAAAACCAACCGAAGTTGCTACGAGTGCAGACGTCAGTCTTTTAGGGGCAAGTGTTACATTTGAAACTCCTCTTGTTGACGATAAACTTACTTCAATAAGTAGTTTTCGATATCGAAACAACAGTCTTTTTGTAAATAGCAAACAGATTGAAACTAATTTTAGACCTACGTTTATTGATTTTCAGACGTATTTATCTTACGAAGCTTCAGATAAATTGAAATTAAACTTTTTAGGAAATTTTTCTTTAAATGATTACAATTACAAACCTATTTCCAGAAGCACTCGCTTTGGCACTGTGGCAGATCCTTTAGAGTTAAATGTTTATTATTCTGGAGAAGAACAAGACAATTATCTTACTATGTTTGGCGCATTTTCTTCAGATTACCAAGTCAACAATAATTTATCTTTTACAGGGACAATTTCTAGATACAATACTCAAGAAGAAGAACATTATGATATTGCTGCCGCCTACAGATTAGGAGAGGTTGATGCAAATATTGGATCTGAAAATTTTGGTAATGTAGATTTTTCAGAAGGTATAGGATCTCAACTTAATCATGCTCGTAACGATTTAGATGCATTAATTACGAATGCTCAAATAAAGGGTAAATACAGAGTAAATAGAATGCAATTCGATTTTGGTGTGAAAATTCAAAAAGAAGACATTAGAGATCGTATTAGAGAATGGGAAATTATCGATTCTTTGGGTTTTTCTATAAGGCCTCCAAATTCAATGAGTAATAATCAACCTTATAAACCTTTTGAGGGGCCAATTACCCCGTATCAAAATATAAGAGTGGATAATGAAGTAGAAATTAATCGTGTTTCTGGTTATATACAATTTAATGAACGCTCGTTTTGGGCTGAAAATGAAGTTTGGTTCAACATCGGTGTTAGAGCTCATAACTGGACTGTGAAAGGAAATGGAATTGCTTCAAAAAGCCAGACTATTATCAGTCCTAGAGCACAATTCTCTATAAAACCAAATTGGGATAAAGACATACTCTTTAGAACTTCTATAGGTTCATATTCGCAACCCCCTTCTTATAGAGAATTACGAGATGCTAATGGAAATATAAATGTAAATTTAAAAGCACAAAATTCAGTTCATTATGTGGGAGGTATGGACTATAGCTTTAATATGTGGGAAAGACCTTTTAAATTAACTTCAGAATTCTATTACAAAAACTTAACGAACGTAAATTCATATACTATTGATAATGTTAGAATTAGATATAGAGCAGACAACAATGCAACAGCTTACGCTTATGGCTTAGATATTCGATTAAATGGAGAATTTGTTCCGGGAAGTGAAAGTTGGGTAAGTCTTGGATATTTAAAAACCGAAGAAAACATCAATAACAGAGGTAGTATTGCTAGACCTTCAGATCAACGTTTAAAATTTGGAATTCTTTTTCAAGATTATGTTCCTAATTTACCAAACTTAAAAGCATACTTAAACTTGGTTTATAATTCAGGAGTTCCGGGAGGTTCACCTTCTTATGCCGATGTATATCAATACCAAAGTCGATTAAGAGATTATAAACGGGCAGATCTTGGTGTTTCTTATATTTTTACAGACTCAAACAAACGATTCAAAACAGGTTGGTTATCTAAATTTAAAGAATTAAGTGCTGGTTTAGAATTATTTAATATGTTTGATATTCAAAATTCAATAACAAACACTTGGGTGAGAGATGTTTACTCTAAAACTCAATTCGGAATTCCGAATTTTATGACGGGGAGAGTTTTAAACTTTAAAGTTTCCATGAAGTTATAAAAACAAAATGAGCTGATTTTCATCAACTCATTTAAATTACTTTTTTTAAGTAAAGATTTTATGGTAATATTTGCGCAGCATGTGCTTTTGTCTTCACCTTCAAAATAATATCCATTATAATTCCGTTTTCATCAATTACAAAGGTTGTTCTGTGAATTCCATCATATTCTTTACCCATAAACTTCTTTGGACCCCATACATTAAAAGCCTCAATTACAGTTTTTTCTTCATCTGCCAATAGAGGAAAAGGAAGCTCGTGTTTGTTTATCCAATTTTGTTGTCTTTTTGCGGAATCTGCACTTACACCTAACACGTCATATCCTTTTGCTAAAAAAGTTTGATAATTATCTCTTAAATCACACGCTTCACTTGTACAACCTGGGGTACTTGCCTTAGGATAAAAGAATAATACTAACTTTTTGCCAGTATAATCTGATAATTTTATAAGATTACCTGCATTGTCTTTTGCTTCAAATTGTGGAGCGTTATCTCCAATTTTTAGTGATGTCATTTTTAGTTGTATTTCAAAGTTACTACGAATGCAAGTTACAAAGTCTAAAAAGAATTGCCTAAAACTTACATTAATAATTTCTGTGCAACGTTGTATCTTTGTTAGCATCAAAATAAAAAAAATGAATAAGCAAGAGAAAGTAAAGTTTGTAATTGATACGCTTGAAGAAAAATATCCAGATATACCAATTCCTCTAGATCACAATGATCCATATACTTTGTTAATTGCTGTTTTATTATCTGCACAATGTACAGATGTTCGCGTAAATAAAATTACACCTTTATTGTTCACGAAAGCGGATAACCCTTTTGATATGGTAAAAATGTCTGTGGAGGAAATTAAAGAAATTATTCGTCCTTGCGGGTTATCTCCTATGAAAAGCAAAGGAATTTACGGTTTATCTAAAATATTGATTGAAAAATATGATGGCCAAGTCCCGCAAACTTTTGAAGGTTTAGAGGAATTACCTGCTGTTGGTCATAAAACTGCTGGCGTTGTTTTAAGTCAGGCGTTTGGAATACCAGCATTTCCTGTAGATACTCATATTTTACGTTTAATGTATCGTTGGAATTTATCAAACGGTAAAAGTGTTGCTCAAACAGAAAAAGATGCAAAACGTTTATTTCCTAAAGAATTATGGAATGACCTTCACTTACAAATTATTTGGTATGGAAGAGAGTTTTCGCCTGCCCGAGGCTGGGATTTAGATAAAGATATTATTACAAAGACAATAGGTAGAAAATCTGTTTTAGACGATTATTTTAAAAAGAAAAAATAAAATATACAATTCTTGTCTCTCTTGCTTTGTGAGATAAGATTTTGATTGTAAATTATTTTTAATTTTTTATTTACAATGAATAAAGATTTAAGCATAAGGTGCGAATTTTAAGAACGCTTCCAAACAAAAAAAAGCTCCAACAATGTTGAAGCTTTTTCCTCTCTTAATTCAAATTCAATTCAATGAAGTCTTCTGATTTAGTTTTTACAAAAGTTAGCGATTTTGAAAAATTAATCAAAAATTGAACTGTATTTTCTTTAGGTTTCATCTGAATTTCAGATGGTTTTTTTGAGTAAATTTGCATCATATATCTAATTTAATTATCTGGTTATAAATTAGTAACGATATAACTTTTACTTTATTGCTAATTCACTAAAATAATATTATGTTTTTCTATTAATTTTCTCATATTAATTAGAGCGTAACGCATTCTGCCTAACGCAGTATTAATACTAACGCCCGTATTTTCACTTATTTCTTTAAAACTCATGTCTTTATACATACGCATTACCAAAACCTCTTTTTGTTCTTCTGGTAACTCATTTACAACCTCTCTTATGTCATTATAAATCTGTTCTTGTATAAGTTTTTTCTCTGCATTTAAGTTTCCATCACCTATAACAGAAAAAATATCGAACTCATCTGTATTTTTAAATGTTGGCATTCTATTAGACTTTCTAAAGTGATCTATAACCAAATTGTGACCAATTCTCATAACCCAAGGTAAAAACTTACCCTCCTCATTATAATTACCTTTCTTTAAAGTTTTGATTACTTTAATGAAAGTATCCTGAAAAACATCTTCTGTTATATCTCTATCTTGAATTTTACTGTAGATAAAACTGTACAATCTTTGTTGGTGTCTTTTAATTAAAACTCCTAAAGCAGCCTCTTTTCCTTGTATATAATCCCTAACTAAAGTACTATCTGAAATTTTATTTTTTTGCACCATAACTACTTTTTGAAGAATGAGTATTCTTCTGATTTAAGATTAAATTAATAATTTAAAAAGTAGTTTTTTACTATATGCTTGTGCTTTATGTACTGTGATGAAATACAAATATTAATATTTTTTATCGAAACAACAAATAATTCAGCATATTTCGCATTTAATTTTAACAAAATGGTTTAAAAAAATGGTATTTTTATGTTTTATTTTAATTGATACATGAAGCTAGATATTTCTGACGTAAATCCTAAAGAAAATATTATAATCAAAGGAGCGAAACTCCATAATTTAAAGAATATAGATGTTGTTATACCAAGAAATAAACTAGTTGTAATTACTGGTCTTTCTGGTTCGGGAAAATCTTCTTTAGCTTTCGACACCTTATATGCGGAAGGTCAAAGACGTTATGTAGAAAGCTTGTCGTCTTATGCGCGACAGTTTTTAGGAAAATTACATAAACCAAAAGTAGACTTCATAAAAGGTATTGCTCCCGCAATTGCTATTGAACAAAAGGTAAATTCTACAAACCCACGATCTACTGTGGGTACATCCACAGAAATTTATGATTACATAAAACTATTATATGCTAGAGTTGGTAAAACCTTCTCTCCTATTTCTGGAAATGAAGTGAAAAAAGACACTGTTTCTGATGTTGTTAACTTTATAAAAAAATTTAATGACAGAACAAAATTATTACTCTTAGCGCCTATTAGTATTGATAAAAACCGAGATTTAAAAACTGTTTTACAAGTTTTAGAACAACAAGGTTACGCGCGTTTAAAGTGGAATGATAAAGTATATAGAATATCCGATTTTCCACAAAAGAAATATAAAAATGAAGAATTATTTTTAGTAGTTGATAGAATTATTACTAAACAAGACGAAGATTTTTACAATCGATTAGGAGATGCAATTCAGACTGCTTTTTTTGAAGGAAAAGGAATTTGTTTTATTGAAAATTTAGAAAATAATAAAGTTAATGAATTTAGCAATAAGTTCGATTTAGACGGAATGTCATTCTTAGAACCAAATACACATTTATTCAGCTTTAATAATCCTTATGGTGCTTGCCCAACGTGCGAAGGTTATGGAAGCGTAATTGGTATTGATTCTGATTTAGTAATTCCGAATACCGGTTTATCAATTTTTGAAGATGCTATCTTCCCTTTTAAAACACCTTCATATATTCATTACAAAGAGGGCTTAATTGAAGTTGCGTATAAATTTAATATTCCCATACACAAACCTTGGTTTGAATTATCCGAAGAACAAAAAGAATTAGTTTGGAATGGAAATAAAAGCTTTTATGGAATTCATCATTTATTTACTGTTTTAGAAGAAAAGAGTTATAAAATACAAAATAGAGTAATGCTCTCTCGTTACAGAGGAAAAACAAAATGTACTTCTTGTAACGGAAAACGACTAAGACACGAAACCAATTTTGTAAAAATAAATGAGAAAATAATTTCTGACCTAGTTACACTCCCTTTAGATGAATTATCTGACTTTTTTAAAAACATACAATTAGATAAATACGAAGCAAAAATTGGAAAACGTTTGTTAGCAGAAATTAATAATCGTTTGCAGTTTTTAACAAATGTTGGCTTATCTTATTTAACAATAAATAGAACATCAAACACACTTTCTGGAGGTGAAAGTCAGCGAATAAACCTGGCAACTTCCTTAGGTAGCTCATTAGTTGGTTCTATGTATATTTTAGATGAACCAAGTATTGGCTTACATCCAAAAGACACAGAACGTTTAATCGGGGTTTTAAAAGATTTACGAAATTTAGGAAATACGGTTGTCGTTGTAGAGCATGATGAAGATATCATGAAAGAGGCCGATTATATTATAGATATAGGCCCTGAAGCAGGTACTTATGGAGGACAAGTGGTTGCTGAAGGAGATTTTGAAGCTATTTTAAAGTCAGATTCTTTAACCGCAAAATACCTTAATGATGAGTTAAAAATTAAAGTTCCTAAAAAACGTAGAATCTCCAAAAATAACATTCAGATTATTGGAGCAAGAGAAAACAATTTAAAAAATATTGATGTCACGTTTCCACTAAACTCTTTAACCGTAATTACAGGAGTTTCTGGCTCTGGTAAAAGTACATTGGTTAAAAATATTTTATATCCAACAATGCAAAAACAATTGATTGGTCATGGAGAAAAAATCGGTCAACATACAGAAATTAGAGGGAATTTCGAAAACATAAAACACATTGAATTTATAGACCAAAACCCAATTGGACGCTCTTCTCGTTCAAATCCGGTAACGTATATTAAAGCTTATGATGATATTAGAGCACTGTTTTCTAATCAGAAATTATCATCAATAAGAAACTACAAACCAAAACATTTTTCTTTTAACGTAGAAGGAGGCCGTTGTGAAGTTTGTAAAGGCGAAGGAGAGGTTACTATTGAAATGCAATTTATGGCAGATGTTCATCTAGAATGTGATGTTTGTAAAGGAAAACGTTTTAAAAAAGAAGTTTTAGAAGTAAAGTTTGAAGGAAAATCTATTGATGATATTTTAAATCTTACCATTGATGATGCCGTTGCTTTTTTCTCAGAAAACTTAGTTCATAAAATTGCTAGTAAGCTAAAACCTCTGCAAGACGTTGGTTTAGGTTATGTAAAATTAGGGCAATCCTCCTCTACCCTTTCTGGCGGAGAAGCGCAACGTATAAAACTGGCTTCCTTTTTAGTAAAAGGAAACACAAAAGACAAAGCATTATTTATTTTTGATGAGCCTACAACTGGTTTGCATTTTCACGATATTCAAAAATTATTAACTTCTTTTAATGCCTTAATTGATAAAGGTCATTCCATTATTGTAATTGAACACAATATTGAGTTGATTAAATGTGCCGATTACATTATTGACTTAGGTTTAGAGGGTGGCAAAAACGGAGGAAACCTTATTTTTCAGGGAATTCCTGAAGAATTAGCTAAAAATAAAAAATCTTACACAGCTAAATATTTAGCGGAGAAATTAATTCTTTAGAAGCTATTTCCCCTTTCACTATTCCCTTTTTTATCCTGTCTCTGTAAGAAACGAAATGAAGTTTTAGCAACACTTAAGTCTTATTAAAAAGATACAAATACAAAAAAATCCTTCTCTAATGAGAAGGATTCTATTTTTGGGTGGAAGACGGGACTCGAACCCGCGACACTCGGTACCACAAACCGATACTCTAACCAACTGAGCTACAACCACCATGTAAATTCGGCTGCAAATATAATTATATTTTTATTATTTGAAAATAAATTTTCAAATTAATTTACTTAAATTTTCAACTGCTACGTAACGTTCTGAGGTAAACCCCTCTGCATATTCAACACCAATTAATCTACCTAAATCTTTTGCTCTGTAATTTATACTATCCGTAAAGTTCTTGCTTGTTATCGGTGTTTCTGGCTCGTTGCTTGTAGGGTCGTAAAACTGAGTAGAATATGCTAAAACTGCTTTTCCCTTAATATCAATAAAATCACTAACATCCACTACAAAATCAGGTTCAATATTTTTCCATTGTATGTAATGATACACTTGTTTTGGTCTCCAGTTTTTTTGTGACTCCCCACCGATTTCAGTTTCAATTTTTAACAATCCACTTAAAAAACAAGCATCCGAAACCAAACTACTCCCTTTGGGATGATCTATATGTCTATCGTCAATAGCATTGCATAAAACGATTTCTGGTTGATATTTACGAATCATTTTTATTATTTCTAATTGATGATTTTTGTCATTCGTAAAAAAACCATCAGCAAAACCCAAGTTTTCGCGAACAGAAACTCCCAAAATAGTAGCCGATTTTGACGCTTCTATATCTCTTATTGTTGCTGAACCTCGCGTACCTAACTCGCCTCTAGTTAAATCTACAACACCCACTTTTTTACCTAAAGAAACTTCTTTTGCAATCGTTGCACCACAACCTAATTCTACATCATCAGGATGGGCTCCAAATGCTAAAATATCTAACTTCATAAAATTCTTATATTTTTAAACTTTATTGTTTTACACCTAATAAGGTAAATGTCTTATTTAAATATCGGTGTCTTAAAAAATAGCAACAACTTTAACGCTTTGCTTTTATTATAGCTTGTTCTATATCTTCAATTAAATCTTTGGGTTCTTCTACTCCCACAGAAAAACGAATTAATCCGTCCTTAATTCCTCTAGCCAAACGCTCTTCTTCACTTAATAAAGCATGTGTCGTTTTCACAGGACTTACGGTTGTACTCTCTAAACCTGCTAGACTCATAGAAGGTTTTATCAGTTTTAAATTATTCTGAAATTCCATTGCATCAATACCTTCAGACAATTCAAAAGACAACATTGCACCAAAACCTAGCATTTGTTTTGTAGCAATTTCAAAACCTGGGTGATTTGACAAACCCGGATAATATACCTTATCTATATTTGCATTTCCATCTAAATAGTTTGCCATTTCTTGTGCATTTTTTGTTTGCTCTTTTACACGTAAATTTAAGGTTTTTAAGCTTCGCTCTAATAACCAAACTGTATGATCGCTTAAATTACCCCCAAGGTTGATGGCTGTTTTCCAAATTTGTTCAATATGTTCTCTAGATGCAGCGATTACACCAGCAGAAATATCTGAATGACCTCCCATATATTTAGTTGCAGAATGTAACATAATATCAATACCAAAATCTACAGGAGTTTGGTTTATAGGCGATGCAAACGTATTATCAATCATTGTTAAAATCTTATATTCTTTAGCTAAAGCTGAAATGGCTTTCATATCTGTAATTCCCAGTAACGGATTAGAAGGCGTTTCTATGTATAACACTTTAGTGTTTTTTTTAATTAAAGCCTTAAAATCTTCCGCTTTATCAGATTCTGTAAATGAATATTCGATTCCAAATTTTTCAAATTCAGAGACAATAAAATTGTAAGTTCCCCCATAAATAACCTGCTGTACCACAACATGATCTCCTTTTTGTAAAAAAGCAAATAATGCTGCAGAAATAGCACCCATTCCAGAACCAAATATCAAAGCATCTTCCGTTTTTTCTAAAGCTGCAATTTTCTTGCGCAACATTTCTTGATTTGGTGTATTAAAATAACGTGGATAACGTTTTACATCAACACCATCAAAGCCGTATGAAGTTGAAGTGTATATTGGAGAAACAGCTCCTTTAAACTGCTCATCACTTACCTCACCAACATGAACGCAAGTTGTGTTTATTCCAAACTTATTTGATTCTTTCATTTGTATCATTTAATGATTGCTAAATTACTAATTCCTTGCATAATCCTCTAAAAAAAACAATATCTTCGTTTTATGATATCAGTTCTACTTGTCGGTAAAGGAAATGTTGCTACACATTTACGCAATACATTTTTAACTGCTGATAACATTGTATTTACGCAAATTAGTTCTAGAAATTTAACAAATATTCCGAAAGCAGATATTACAATTATTGCTGTTACGGATGATGCAATTGCCGAAGTTTCAGCTAAAATAAAGAATCCCTTTGTTGTGCATACCTCTGGTGCATGTTCTATTAATGAATTAAAAAACACGACAAAAAAAGGAGTCTTTTATATGCTACAAACTTTCTCTTTAGAGAAAAAAGTCGACTTTAATGAAGTACCTTTTTGCCTAGAAGCAGAGAATAAAAAAGATGAAGAGCAGCTTGTAGAATTAGCAAATTTGATTAGTAAAAAAATATACACCATAAATTCTGAGCAAAGAAAAGCATTGCATGTTGCAGCAGTTTTTGTTAATAATTTTACAAATTACTTGTATAAAATAGGAAATGATATTTGCAAAGAACACCAGGTTCCTTTCGATATTCTAATACCATTAATTAAAGAAACAGCATCTAAAATTGAAGTATTGTCACCAGAAAAAGCACAAACGGGCCCAGCAATTAGAAACGATAAAAAAACAATAAAAAATCATTTAGATTTGCTAAATAAAGAGCAACATAAAATCTATAAAATGATTACAAAATCAATTCAAAATGGAAATTAGTTATAAACAATTATTACCCAATATAAATACTTTAATTTTTGATGTAGATGGTGTACTTACGAACGGTATGGTAACTATTATGCCAGATGGTGAGTTGATAAGACACATGAATATTAAAGATGGTTATGCTTTAAAAGCTGCAGTAGATAAAGGACTTAATGTTTGTATTATTTCCGGGGGAAAAAACGAAGGTGTAAGAACCCGATTAGCAAATTTAGGAATAAAGGATATTTATTTGGGCGCTCATGATAAAATTAAACAATACAACGAACTGGTAAAAAAGTATGATTTAAAACCAGAAAATATATTGTATATGGGAGATGACATCCCTGATTACCCTGTCATGAAATTAGTAGGTCTGCCTAGCTGTCCAAATGATGCAGCTCCTGAAATACAAGGAATTTCTAAATATATTTCGTACAAAAAAGGTGGTGAGGGTTGCGTTAGAGATATAATCGAACAAATTTTAAGAGTTCAAGGAAAATGGGAAAATAATTTTAGTGCTAAGTACGATTAGAAAAATATTTATAGCCTCTAAAATTTAAAGGAAAACTTAAAAATTATGTAAATGCAAAAATTATATTTAACTTTAATTCTTTTGATCATCACTAATTCTATAAACTCTCAAAGTATATTTGGCAAATGGTATTCTACCAATGAGGAAACTGGTGAAATAGATTCTGTGATCGAGGTTTATAAAAAACAAGAAAAAGCCTTCGCTAAAATAATTGAAATTAAAAATAGTGAGAGAGAAAATGCCGTCTGTGATCTATGTAAAGATAAAAACAAAAACAAACCTATTTTAGGCTTAAATATCCTCAATGGTCTGGAGAAAGACGGAGAAGAATGGTCTGGGGGAACTATTTTAGACCCAAGAAATGGTAACGTCTATAAATGTTACATACAATTAGTACAAGAGGATAAACTAAAAATACGTGGTTATTTGGGCCTTGCTATATTCGGAAAAACAGCATATTGGCAAAGGGCAAAGTAAAGTTAATAGTTGGAAAAATAAAATACAATTAGGTAATAAAAATCTAGTTTTTTTTCTGCAACATTGGTACAAAAGCAAAATCTCCTAATTCGTGTTTTTCGAATTCTTTAATAGATTTACGAATAAACAAGGTCATTATTTGTGTCGAATCTCCTACCGGAATTAATAATCTTCCTCCTATTTTTAATTGACTTAATAATGGTTTTGGCACAAAAGGAGCACCAGCAGTCACAATTATTTTATCAAAAGGTGCTTGTTCTGGCAAACCTTTATAACCATCACCAAAAACAAATCTTTTAGGATTATAACCCAATTTTGGAAGAAAAAGAGATGTTTTTTTAAACAACTCGCGCTGTCTCTCTATTGAATAGACTTCTGCTTTTAACTCCAATAAAACTGCTGTTTGATAACCCGAACCCGTTCCAATTTCTAAAACTTTTTCACCAGGTTTAACCTCTAAATTTTGCGACTGAAAAGCAACAGTGTAAGGCATAGAAATGGTTTGATCTGCAGCAATAGGAAAAGCCTTGTCTTGGTAGGCGTGAGACTCAAAACTACTATCAATAAACAAATGACGTGGAATTTTACGAACTGCATTCAGTATATTTTCATCCAAAATCCCTTTTGCACTAAGCACGTTAGCTAGTTGGTTTCGAAGTCCTTGGTGTTTGGATGTGTCTCTCAATTTTAACAAATTTATGCGCTGTAAAATAGTAATTAATCTGTATAAATAAGCATAAAATTGTATCTTTGTTTAAGGGTGATTTTTAAAAATCAGAATACACTAAATCAAAGTCTTTACAGAGAAGTAATCGGTAATCAAAAAAAGATTATTCACCTGATATAGAAAGACTTATAATTATATTTTATGCTAAAAGTTGGAGTATTAGGTGCTGGGCACTTAGGAAAAATTCATTTACGTTTGTTACAACAATCGGATAAATATGAGTTAATAGGGTTTTACGATCCTTCTAAAGAAAATGCCAAAAATGTCGCTAAGGAGTTTGGTTACACATCTTTTGAAACCATAGAAGCTTTAATTGAAGCTGTTGAAGTTGTTGATATTGTAACTCCTACATTATCACATTTTGATTGTGCTAAAAAGGCTATTGAAAAAGGTAAACATATATTTATTGAAAAACCTATTACAAAAACAGTATCTGAGGCTGAAATTTTAAAATCATTAGCCAAAGAAAATAACACCAAAGGTCAAGTTGGTCACGTAGAACGTTTTAACCCTGCATTTACAGCTGTAAAAGACAAGATTGATAGCCCGATGTTTATAGAGTGTCATAGATTAGCAGAATTTAATCCAAGAGGAACTGATGTTCCAGTAGTATTAGATTTAATGATTCATGATATCGATATTATTCTTTCAGTGGTAAAGTCTAATGTAAAAAACATTCATGCTAGTGGCGTTGCTGTTATTTCTGACACGCCAGATATTGCTAACGCAAGAATTGAATTCGAAAATGGTTGTGTTGCTAATTTAACTGCGAGCAGAATTTCAATGAAAAACATGCGTAAAACAAGGTTTTTTCAAAAAGATGCTTATATTTCTGTGAACTTTTTAAGTAAAGAGTCTGAAGTTGTAAGAATGAAAGATGTTCCTAAAAACCCCGATGAATTTGCTATGATATTGCAAAATGCAGAAGGTGTTAAAAAGCAAATCTATTTTGAAAATCCCGAAGTAGAAAACAACAATGCTATTTTAGATGAATTAGACACTTTTGCAGACGCCGTTAAAAATAACAAAACTCCGATTGTAACATTGAGCCAAGCTAAAGAAGCATTAAGAGTTGCACAAATGATTATTGATTGTTTTTAAACTAAACCTTAAAGTTTTAATTTAAAAAGCTCAAAAGAAAAATAGTGCTTTCTAAATTGGTGCAAAGGACAAGTAAATAAAATGGCAACATAAAACTTCACCTCAAGAATGGCCTTAATAAAAAAGAGTATAAAATGAAAAACATAGCAGTTATAGGAGCAGGAACTATGGGAAATGGAATTGCTCATACATTTGCACAATTTAATTATAAAGTTAGTTTAATCGATATTTCTGAAACTTCTTTAGAAAAAGGAATGGCTACTATTGCTAAAAATTTAGACAGAATGGTGTCTAAAGAAAAAATTTCTGAGGCCAACAAAACTCAAACACTGCAAAATATTAGCACATTTACTGTGATAAAAGAGGGGGTTAAAAATGCTGATTTGGTTGTTGAAGCCGCTACTGAGAATTCAACTTTAAAAGCGAAAATTTTTAAAGAATTAGATGAAATTTGTGCTAAACATACAATTCTTGCTACCAACACTTCTTCTATCTCTATTACTCAAATTGCAGCGGCAACAAAAAGACCCGGAAAAGTAATTGGCATGCATTTTATGAATCCTGTACCCATTATGAAATTGGTAGAAATCATTAGAGGTTATAATACCTCTAATGAAGTGATGGAAACTATTGTCGCGCTTTCTAAAAAAGTAAATAAAATTCCGGTTGAGGTTAATGATTATCCCGGATTTGTAGCAAATAGAATTCTAATGCCTATGATAAACGAATCTATAGAAACTCTTTACAATAACGTTGCTGGTGTTCAAGAAATTGACACAGTTATGAAACTAGGAATGGCGCATCCAATGGGGCCTTTGCAACTAGCGGATTTTATTGGTTTAGATGTATGTTTATCTATTTTAAATGTTTTATATGAAGGTTTTAAAAATCCGAAATATGCTCCATGTCCCTTATTAGTAAATATGGTAATGGCGAGAAAACTAGGTATAAAATCTGGCGAGGGTTTTTATGATTATTCTCAAAGTAGAAAAGCAGAAAAGGTTGCTAAAATGTTTTCCTAAACTTCAGTAATGAGAAAGAAAATTTTATTTTTTGTATTAGTTTCTTTTGTAATTTTTGCCAACGGACAAGTAAAAAAAAGTTACTTAAAGCCTTATAAAATTGGCGTTTTACATAATTATGGAGTAAATGAGAATTTTATTTTCGATGACCCAGATTATACATATGCTACCAATACCTATAAACTTCAAGCTTTTTATAAACTTGGAAAATGGAAAAAACTTAATTTCGAACTAATTGTACAACCACAAACTCAATCTTTAAATCATCAACTTATTAATAAATGGTTTGTAACACCTGATCAAGAAAATTTTGAAGAAAAAAGAATTGATTTTACCCAACCTAAAAAAATGTCACTTTACGGAGTTGAGTTTGGGCTAGTTGCTTTAAAAGAAATTACAACAAAACTGTATTTTCAAGCTGGTATGAGTCTAGGATTTATGTGTATTAACAAAAGAACAGAACGTTTGGCAAAAGGATTTACCTTTTTAGAAAATTTTACTATGGGGATATCCTACTTCTCAACAAAAAAAACAAATTTTTATTTGGGTACTAATATGGGGCATGTTTCCAATCTAAATTTTCAAAAACCCAATGATGGTTATAACATATTGGGATTAGAGATTGGTATTTCTTACCTATTAAAATAAAAAATGAACTTGCTTATTGTCCATTATTACAAAGATTAAGGCTATGACCGAGATAACCAAACAATACTTTTATTTAGTTATTTTTCTGGACAAAATTGTATATATCCCAGTGTTATAATTTTAATAACCTATTTGTCAAATAATCCTAAGCTTTTATAATTATTTATAACAGTTTTGATTTTAAATTGACCAATAATATTTTTTTAGTTGACGATTTAGCCACTTACCATTTGTTTCTTTTAAATAGTATCCTATTCCAGATTAATACATATTTTATGGAATAGTTATTTTGATTAAAAATTAAACAAAACAAACTATCATTATTATTGATGATTTTAATATCTTTATCAAAATTTCTTATCTGACATGACAATTACTCAATTAAAATATGTTTTATCTGTTGCTGAATATCAAAATTTCACGGTTGCTGCTGAGCATAGCTATGTAACCCAACCTACTTTAAGTATGCAAATACAAAAATTAGAGGAGGAGTTAAATATTAAAATATTTAATCGGTCTAAAAAACCAATTGAATTAACACAAGTAGGAAAAAAAATTGTTGAGCAAGCTAAAGTAATTGTTGGTGAGAGTAATAGAATTCTAGATATTGTTCATCAACAAAAAGGATTTATAGGAGGAGAATTTAAACTAGGAATAATACCTACTATTATGCCTACTTTATTACCTATGTTTTTACAAAATTTCACTAAAAAGTACCCCAAAGTGAAGCTCATAATAGAAGAATTAACTACGGAAGAAATCATTAGAAAATTATCTGATGGTCACATTGATGCTGCGCTTGCGGCTACTCCATTAGAAAACGATTCTATTAAAGAAAGACCTTTATATTATGAACCTTTTGTCGGTTTAATCCCTGAAAACCACAGACTTTTTAAAAACAAAACAATAACCGCTGAAGAATTAGAAATGGGAGATATTTTATTATTAGAAGACGGTCATTGCTTTAAAGACAGTATTTTAAATTTATGTACCGCTCATAAAATTGACAATAAAAAAGGATTTCAGTTAGAAAGCGGAAGCTTTGATACTTTAATTAAACTCTCTAAAGAAGGTTTGGGAATGACATTATTACCTTATTTACATACCTTAGATTTAAACGATATTGACAAAAGTCATTTACGTGAATTTAATAACCCTCCTCCCGCAAGAGAAGTGAGTTTAATTTACCATAAATCTCAACTAAAAATGCAATTAATTGAAGCCTTAAAGAAAACAATAGATGGCGTTATAAGAGGTGCTATTTCTTTTTCGGATGTAAAGATAATTAGCCCACTGCAAAAAAATAAAAACTAATTTTACCTTATTTCGTAAATATGATAAAAAAAAAGGAAGCTTAATAGCTTCCTTTTTTTTATTAAAATTATTAAGAATACATTTTGTCTCTTAATTCTTTAATTTTTGGGTCTGATAAATACTCATCAAAAGAAGTGTACCTATCTATTACACCTTTAGGTGTTAACTCAATAATTCTGTTAGCTACAGTTTGAGCAAACTCATGATCGTGAGTGGTAAATAAAACAGTTCCATTAAAATTAATTAAAGAGTTATTTAATGCCTGTATCGATTCCAGATCTAAGTGATTTGTTGGCTCATCTAAGATTAAGATATTCGCTCTTTTCATCATCATTCTTGACAACATACAACGAACTTTTTCCCCTCCAGAAAGCACATTACTTTTCTTTAGAGCTTCTTCTCCAGAAAAAATCATTTTCCCTAAAAATCCTCTTAAAAAAACTTCTTCGCGCTCTTCTTCTGTTTGCGCATATTGTCTTAACCAATCTACTAAATTCAATTCTCCGTCTTGGAAAAAAGATGAATTATCCAAAGGTAAGTATGATTGAGTTGTTGTAACCCCCCAATCAAATTTTCCTGAATCCTCTTTTTGATTACCAGTAATGATTTGATAAAAAGCACTAACAGCTCTTGAATTTTTAGAAATTAAAGCAACTTTATCTCCTTTATTAAGATTGATATGAACTTTGTCAAATAATTTTTCTCCTTCAAAGTCTTTTGATAATTCTTCAACATTTAAAATTTGGTCTCCAGCCTCTCTATCACTTTTATAAATAATTGCAGGATAACGTCTGCTCGAGGGCTTAATTTCGTCAACATTCAATTTCTCGATCATTTTCTTACGAGAAGTCGCTTGTTTTGACTTAGCCATATTTGCAGAAAAACGACGGATAAACTCTTCTAACTCTTTCTTTTTCTCCTCTGCTTTTTTATTCTGCTGTGCTCTTTGTCTTGTTGCTAACTGGCTAGATTCATACCAAAATGTATAATTACCAGAAAAATGATTTATTTTACCATAATCAATATCAGAAATATGAGTACAAACTGCATCTAAAAAGTGTCTATCATGAGAAACCACAATTACACAGTTATCGAAGTTTGCTATAAAGTTTTCTAACCAAGCAATTGTTTCAAAATCTAAATCATTTGTTGGCTCATCCATTATTAGAACATCCGGATTTCCAAAAAGTGCTTGTGCAATCAAAACACGTACCTTTTGCTTACCATCTAAATCTTTCATTAATGTGTAATGTAAATCTTCAGATATACCTAAATTAGATAACATGGCTGCTGCATCAGAATCTGCATTCCACCCATTCATTTCTTCAAAAATTATTTGAAGCTCTCCAATCTTTTCTGCATTTTCATCAGTATAATCAGCATATAATTCATCTATTTGCTTTTTAATTTTAAACAGATCTTTGTTACCCATTACCACTGTTTCTAAAACAGGAAATTCATCAAAAGCATAATGATCTTGTGTTAAAACAGACATTCGCTTTCCTTTTTCCAAATAAACCTGACCTGAAGTTGGTTCTTGAACACCGGAAATAATCTTTAAGAATGTGGATTTTCCTGCTCCATTTGCCCCTATAATTCCATAACAATTTCCTGTTTGAAATTTGGTGTTAACATCATCAAACAAAACTCGTTTTCCGAATTGGACTGATAAATTAGAAACTGATAACATACTCTATTTTTTTAAATTTCTGCAAAAGTACAAATTTGATTTATCTTTTAGCACCGATGCTCAATGCATTTTAATAAATATTATTTCTACTATTCGTGCTTTTTTTAAGAGCTATTTAACAACGAATTAACAAGAAGACCACAACTATATAAGTAAATTTGTAAGGATCTAAATGATTTTTAAGATTTATGATTAAATATTTATTTAATTTCATTTTATTATTTTCAATAATATTATTTACAAGTTGCAATTCTACACCAAAAAATACTGATACTTATTTTGGAGGTAAAATTATAAACCCAAAATCTAATTTTGTTGTTTTGTTCTCAATGGATAAAGTAATAGATACTATGTATTTAGAAAAAGACAATAGGTTTATTGGTAAGCTAAATGTAATTAATGAAGGTCTTTATTATTTTGTACATGGTGATGAAAACCAATATATCTATCTAGAGCCTCAAGATAGTTTAATGTTACGCTTAAATACTTGGGATTTTGATGAATCTATTGTCTTTGCAGGAAAAGGAGCTGAGAGAAATAATATTTTAATTGATTGCTTTCTCGAGGAAGAAAAAGATAATAAAATGTTTTATCAATTAAACGAATTAGAACCCAAAGCATTTTATTTGAAAATAGATTCTCTAATTTCCCTAAAAAAACAAACATATCAAAAATATATTTTAAATCATCCCGATGAAACCAATGGTTTTAATCGTATTTTAAAAATTGCACTTACCTATCCATTTTATGGAAGGATAGAAAGATACCCAATGGCGCATGTAAAGCGCAGTAATAAGAGTGATTTTAATACAATGCCTCCTTTATTTTACAGGCATAGAAAATTAGTAAACACAAATAATGATTCTTTAATGTATTACCCTCCCTATTCTAAATATGTTAGAAACTTTTTGTACAACACTACTTATTCATTAGGACATAAACCAATGCCCCACGAATATACATCAGATTTTACAATAGACCTATTGAATACTATAAATAATAATATACAATCAGAAACTTCAAAAAATGCTTTTCTAAAACAAACCGTCATTGGACATTTCTATAAAAAATCTAGTTGTGCCATTAACAAAGACGCCTTTGACGCATATTTAGCGATTAGTACAAGTAAAAAAGATAAAAAACAAGTAAAACAACTTTTATCAGATTGCAAGGCTTTATATAAAGGTCAAAAAATAACAGACTTTATTATTAACGATTTAAACAATGGAGAGCACTCTGTAAAAAAACTTATTAAGAATAAAAATTCATTTTTATTTTTTTGGAATCCCGAATACGTGAGTCCAAATTATTTATCATCTAGAATAAATTACCTAGCACGTAAATTCCCGAATATAAATTTTATTCAAATAAAAATTGATGGAAACAATAAACACAGGATTCACAAAATAGATATTAAAAACCAGTTTTTTATCACTCCTAAAAGTAACGCCAATAAATTTTTAACAAGTAGAATGCCTAGATCAATTCTAATCAATAAAAAAGGAATTATAACTAATGGTTTTGCATCAATTAGTTCCAAAAAACTAGCTTTAGAATTAAAAAAATTAAGTAAATAATATTTATAAACCATACTTTAGAATAATACTGTATATTTGCAGGATTTTTATTTTGAGTCTAACTCACTAAAAATCAAGTCGAATTTATAATCGGGTTTACAGGTGGGCGTTCTGTGAATCTACAAAAAACACAGTATGTCAACATTTTTAGAATTAGGTTTAAAAGAACCTATCAACAAAGCATTAACAGATTTAGGATATGAAAAGCCAACTGTTATTCAAGAAAAAGCAATTCCTCAAATTATCTCTTCAACAGACGATTTAAAAGCATTTGCACAAACAGGTACAGGTAAAACTGCTGCTTTTAGTTTACCAATATTAGAACTTTTAGATGATACCAACGGTAATGTACAAGCTATAATTTTATCTCCTACAAGAGAACTTGCCGTTCAAATAGGTAACAACATCAAGGAATTTTGTAAATATCTACCTAAAACTAAAGTAACTACAGTTTATGGTGGTTCTAGTATAGAGGATCAAATCAGGTCTTTAAAAAGAGGATCACAAATTGTTGTAGGAACTCCTGGTAGAACTGTAGATTTAATAAAAAGAAGAGCTTTAAAATTAGGAAACGTTCAATGGTTAGTCTTAGATGAAGCCGATGAAATGTTAAACATGGGTTTTAAAGACGAATTAGATAAAGTCCTAGAAGCAACTCCTGATACTAAACAAACATTATTGTTTTCAGCAACTTTTCCTAGAGAAGTAGAATCTATCGCTAGAAACTATATGACCAGCCCGGTAGAAATTACATCTGGACAAAAAAATTCTGGATCAGTAAACGTAACTCATGAATATTATTCTGTTACTGAAAGGACTCGTTACCCAGCATTAAAAAGAATAGCAGATTTAAACCCTGATATTTATGCAATTATTTTTTGTAGAACTCGAAGAGAAACACAAGAAGTTGCAGACAACTTAATTAAAGATGGCTACAGTGCAGATTCTTTACATGGAGATTTGTCACAAGCACAGAGAGACTCCGTGATGGGTAAATTCAGAAAAAAATCAATTCAAATATTAGTAGCTACAGACGTTGCTGCTCGTGGATTGGATGTTAATGAATTATCACATGTTATTAACCATAAATTACCAGATCAAATAGAAAATTATAACCACAGAAGTGGTAGAACTGGTAGAGCTGGCAATAAAGGTATTTCTATTGTTTTAGTCAATGGAAAAGAGAAAGGCAAGTTACGCCAGATTGAGAGAATCATTCAAAAGAAATTTGTACAAGGAAAAGTACCTTCTGGTAAAGAAATAGTTCAAAATCAATTAATGAATTTAATTGATAAAGTTCAAAATACTGAAGTAAACGAATCTGAAATGGAAGAGTTTTTACCTAGTATTTATGAAAAACTAGAAGATTTAGATAGAGAAGAATTAATAAAAAAGTTCGTTTCTTTAGAATTTAATACGATGTTAAAGTATTACGAAAACTCAAAAGATTTAAACGATTTATCTTCCAGAGAAAACTCAAGAGCTAGAGCGGTTAACGAAAACATGACCCGCTTCTTTATCAATATTGGTAGAAAAGACAATTTAAATCCTGGTAAGTTAATTGGTTTAATTAACGAACAGAATATTGGTGATAAAGTAGAAATTGGATCTATAGATATTTTAGATACTTTTTCTTTCTTTGAACTCGATAAAAACTTCGAAGATAAAACCTTGGAAGCTTTTGCTAACAACCAACCAGACTTTGACGGACGCTCAGTAAATATTGAAATTACTAAGAAAGAACGCTCTGGTGGCGGAGGAGGCAGAAGAGGAGGCAGAAAACCTTTTGGTAAAAGAGAAGGCAGTGGATTTGGAAGACGCAGGGAAGGAGGTTCTTCGAGTCGAGGAAGATCCGACAGACGCTCCTCTAACAAACGATCTTCTGATAGACCGGATAGAGCAGATAGAAATTCTGGCAGTGGTTCTGGAGAAAGAAGATCATCTAGTGGTTTTGGAAGAAAACGTAGAGAAAGCTAAATACCATAATTACAAAATATACTAGCCTCATCATTTTAAAATGGTGAGGTTTTTTTTTGAAAATAACTTTTATAAACCATTAAGCTCGTTGTATTTAAATTTCTTATCTACTATCGTTTTACTATTATTTATTGCCTAAATTCTTAAGATTTCACTTTACCCTGATAAGAATCTCAACAACAATTTATACAGAATAAAAGCAAAATAGTTATAATTAAACCTAATAAATGGTCTCATCAAATGCCATTAAGAACACTTTTTACCTTAAAACTTACCTTTTTTATCAAAGTAAAAAAAATGAAATCTATTTAATATTTTGTCAAAAAAAAAAAGAAAATTGGAAATAAGTACGGAAAGTTTAAAAGATTAAGACGCAACTTTTACTCCATCAGTAGGCACTTTGTATCGCAGACGTATGCGATACAAAGTGCGTTCGGACTTAAGTTTGGCTAAAAAGTAAAAAAAGCATAAAAAAACCTCACAATAATGCAAGGTCTTATATTAACTATTCTATAAAATTGAATTACACCATCATTGAAGCTGCAATATTTTTATAAGTACCATTCTCTAACGATTCTCTTATTGCAGAAAAAGCAGTAATAGTTTCGTCTATATCCTCTTGCGTATGTGTTGTAGTAGGTATCAATCTTAGGATAATTAATCCTTTAGGTATTACCGGATACACTACAATAGAACAAAAGATTCCGTGGTTTTCACGCAAATCATTTACCATTGCCATTGCCTCAGGAATATCTCCTTTTAAAAAGACTGGTGTAATACATGTTTGTGTTGTACCTAAATTAAAACCAGCATTACGCAAACCAGATTGAAGAGCATTTGTATTTCTCCATAAGGCTTCTTTTAACTCCGGCATTGTACGCAACATATCAAGACGTTTTAATGCTCCTTTTACCATTGCCATAGGCAATGACTTTGCGAACATTTGAGAACGCATATTATACTGTAAATACTGTATTACTTCTTTATTTCCTGCAAAGAAAGCACCAATACCTGCCATCGATTTTGCAAACGTAGCGAAATAAACATCTATATCATCTTGCACGCCTTGCTCTACTCCTGTTCCTTTTCCATCTTTTCCAAGAGTTCCAAATCCATGAGCATCATCAACTAAAAGTCTAAAATTATACTCTTTTTTGAAAGCTACAATTTCCTTTAAACGTCCTTGCTCACCGCGCATTCCGAAAACTCCTTCAGAAATCACTAAAATTCCTCCGCCAGTTTTCTCAGCCATTCTATGAGCACGCTTTATATTTTTTTCGAAGCTTTCCATGTCATTGTGCTTGTAAACGAAACGTTTACCCGCATGTAAACGAACACCATCTATAATACATGCATGTGTATCCATGTCATAAACAATGATATCGTTTTTGGTAACCAATGCATCAATTGCAGATACCATACCTTGATAACCGAAATTCACCAAATATGCAGCTTCCTTTTCAACAAACTCAGCACATTCCTGCTCTAATTGCTCATGATACTCTGTATGACCGGACATCATTCTAGCCCCCATTGGGTAGGCCATACCATGATCTGCTGCTGCTGCACCATCTACCTCTAAAACCTCTGGATGATTTGCTAAACCCAAATAATCATTTATACTCCAAGTAACTACCTTCTTTCCGTTGAAAGACATTCTATTAGAAATAGGTCCTTCTAGCTTGGGAAAAACATAATAGCCTTCTGCCTGCTCTGCCCATTTGCCTAAAGGTCCTTTATCAGCCTCTATTCTTTCAAATAAATCTATCGCCATGTTCTCTTTTTTTTATTTTTTCACTCACTGCAAAGTAACCGATTTTTTTGCAGTTTATCAAATTGTAAAGCATTCAATTCTAGTTATAAAAAATGATTTTGTTTCATCCATTCATCGCTATAAATCTTGTTCATATAACGAGATCCATGGTCTGGAAAAATTAAGACAACAAAACTATCTTTTGAAAACATATTTTTTGCAGCATACTGTTTCGTGGCTTGCATCACAGCCCCGCACGTATAACCGGGAAACATTCCCTCTTTTTTTACAATACTTCTTGCCTCGAGTGCTGCATCCTTGTCAGATACTTTTTCATACAAATCTATTACATCAAAATCAGTAGCTGTGGGAATTAAATTTTTGCCTAATCCTTCAATTTTATAAGGACTCACCTCATTTAAATCAAGCTCTTTAGTTTCATGATATTTTTTTAACACAGAACCTATAGCATCCACTCCTAAAACTTTAATGTTTGGATTTTGCTCTTTTAAGTATTTCCCTGATCCAGAAATTGTACCTCCTGTTCCACTTGCAACAACTAAATGGGTAATTTTTCCACCTGTTTGCTCCCAAATTTCGGGCCCTGTTGTTCTGTAATGAGCTTCTATATTAAGCTCATTAAAATATTGATTTATGTAGACAGAATTTTCTGTTTTTTTATGAATTGCTTTCGCGACTTCGTAATACGATTTTGGGTCTTGTGGTGGCACATTTGCAGGACATACATGCACCTCTGCTCCCATCGATTTTAGTAAATCTATTTTATCACGAGAAGATTTATCACTAACTGCTAAAATACATTTATATCCTTTAACAATACTAATCATAGCTAAACTAAAGCCAGTATTACCAGAGGTCGTTTCTACAATAGTAGCACCTTTTTTAAGTATGCCTTTTTTCTCAGCATTTTCTACAATATGCAAAGCGATTCTATCTTTTGATGAATGGCCGGGATTAAAAGCCTCAAATTTTGCATAATAATTACCCGGTAGATTTTTGGTTATCTCATGAAGCTTTATAAGTGGTGTTTCACCTACTAAATCTAATATTGAATTCGTAATTCCTTTATTTCTCGTCATTCTAAACCGATTCTAAAAATAAATGTTATCGCTAAAAAAGTAGACAAAAGTAGTCAATAGTATTCTAAAAACAGACTCTTTTACGCTTTGCAATAACAATTATTTTTTCTCTCACTTTTCAAATGCAAAAGTACGCTTAAAACTTAAATATGTAAACTGTTTTTAAAACTTAATTTTTAACAGTTTGTATTTTATCCTCTAAAGCTAAAAAGAAAGTATACATTTTAGCGGTTTCTTTTAAAGAGTCAAATCGACCAGAGGCACCTCCATGGCCTGCATCCATATTTGTATCTAGTAGTAATAAATTTTTATCGGTTTTTAAGTCTCGTAATTTGGCAACCCATTTAGCTGGTTCCCAATATTGTACTTGAGAATCATGAAAACCAGTAGTAACCAAAATATTAGGATAATCTTTAGCCTCTACTTGGTCGTAGGGTGAATATGATTTTATATAATCGTAATACTCCTTGTCATTTGGGTTTCCCCATTCGTCGTACTCTCCTGTTGTTAGAGGAATGCTATCATCTAACATTGTGGAAACGACATCTACAAAAGGAACAGAAGCTATAATTCCGTTATACAATTCTGGGTTCATATTTATAATTGCGCCCATTAGCAAACCACCTGCAGACCCTCCCATTGCATATAAATGCTTAGGTGAAGTAAACTGATTATCAATTAAATATTGAGAACAATCAACAAAATCATTGAAAGTATTTTTCTTATTCAACATTTTACCATCGTCATACCATTCTCTACCTAAATACTCGCTTCCACGAATATGCGCCAAAGCATACACAAAACCTCTATCTAATAAGCTTAGTCGTGTTGTAGAAAAACTATCTGAAATGGTATATCCATAAGAACCATAAGCGTATTGTAAAATAGGTGTACTTTTAGTAAGCGCTGTATCTTTATGATACACCATAGAAATTGCCACTTCTTTACCGTCTCTCGTCGTTGCCCAAACACGTTTACTTATATAATTTTCTTTATTAAATTTATTCCCTAAAACTTCTTGCTCTTTTTTAATCTCTTTTGATCGATCGTTCATATTAAAATCAATCACAGAACTTGGTGTTGTAAAAGAATTGTATGAATACCGAATTACATCAGTATCAAAATCTGGATTTGCATAAACGCCAACAGAATAAGTTTCTTCGTTAAAAGGTAAATAATAATCTTCTTTTTTGTCCCAACGTTTAATTCTTATTTTATTTAAACCATTGGTACGTTCTTCTAGAACTAAAAAATCTTTAAATATCGAAAAATCTTCGAGTAATGTATCGTCTCTATGCGGTATTACATCTACCCAATTTTCTTTACCTGTTTTAGAGACAGGCGTTTTCATCAACTTAAAATTAATAGCATTGTCTTTATTGGTTAGCAAATAAAAATGATCTTCAAAATGAGACACACTATATTCTAAATCTCTTTCTCTTCCCTGAATCATTGTAAATTCTCCCGTTGGATTATCAGCATCCAAATACTGTGATTCTGATGAAACAGTGCTGTAAGAACCTATAATAATATATTTATCTGATTTAGATTTTGTTACATACGTACCGAATGTATCATCTTTTTCATGAAAGACCTCTACATCTTCAGATGTTGGTGTTCCTAAAACATGCCTATACACACTTGAACTTCGTAAAGTTACAGGGTCTTTTTTTGTGTAAAAGATTGTTTTGTTGTCATTTGCCCAAACTGAACCGCCAGAAGTATTTTCTATAATATCTTTATAAATTTCACCCGTTTCAAGGTTTTTAAAGCGTAAAAAATATTGTCTTCTACTTACAGTATCTGTTGCAAAAGCTATGAGTTTATTATCATTAGAAACATTTAATCCTCCCAATTGATAGTAATCGAAATTCTTCGCCATTTCATTTACATCAAAAAGTATTTCTTCTTTTGCTTCTAAACTTTCTTTTTTACGACTATAAATAGGATACTGATTCCCCACCTTGTAACTTGTAATGTAAAAATATCCATTATCTTTATATGGCACAGAAGAATCATCCTCTTTAATTCTACCCTTCATTTCTTCGAACAATTCTTCTTGAAATGGTTTGGTATCTTTTGTTACTAAATTATAATAAGCGTTTTCTTCTTCAAGATAACTAACTACTCTTTTAGTATGAGCATCTTTTTCTACCGCATTTTTCTGATCATCGGACAAACGCATCCAAAAATAATTGTCTACTCTTACATCTCCGTGTTTCTCTAATTTTTTGGCCTCTTTAGTTGCTAAAGGAACTTTTGCATCCGTACTTTTCATGGTCTTATTTTTACAAGCGGTTGCAAATGTAAGACTTAAAACAATATAAGGAATAACTATTTTTCTCATTTTTAGGTAATTTGAATTCTTTATAAAACACTAAATTAGTTTTAAATTTAAAAATAAAAAAAACGATGTTTGAAAACTTATCTGGAATGATGGAAAACCTTAAAGGTGCACAACAAAAAGTAGAAGAAACAAAAACAAGATTAAACTCGGTTTTGGTTAATGAAGTTGCTGCCGATGAAAAATTAAAAATAACATTAACAGCAAATAGAGAAATTAAATCCATTTCTATTGATAATTCACTTCTTGCTAACGCTGAAGAACTAGAAGATTATTTAATAATTGCTTTAAATAAAGCCATAAAAAAAGCATCAAAAATTAATGAAGTAGAAATGGCTCTTGCTGCTAAAAGCGGTATGCCAAACATACCAGGAATGGACATGTTTTAAAAATAAAAATACTTTTACCAACGGATAATTATTTCTTTACATGTTAAAATAAAAATTAAGCAGATGACAGATGGATTATTCGGTAAAAAAAAAATAAAATATTTAAAGTACTCCCAACAGAGAAACAATAAACAACAACGCATATAAAGACAATGTTATAATGGTAAACACACCAATAAACTTATAATGAGATTTTAACATTTTAAATGCACCGGCCAAGGTTTCATTATTTTTAGTTGTCAATGCTTTTTTCATCTTGCTAGAAAACTGTAATAAATAATACACTGGAAAAAAGTATATAATTGATAAAACTAAATAAGTAATGGCAAACGATAAGCCTAAACTTTCTGGAATACCTGGTTGTACTTTTGCCGCCATATTAAAAATTGATGAAGAAAAAGCGGCAAGAACCAACATGAATAATATTAAAACAAAACCTAGGATTGATAAAAACCTTGTCCATTTAACCGTTTCTTTTAAAAAGCTTTTTGAAGTGTTTTTTAAAGTTAATTGCTCTAATTGTGTGATTGGTTTATTTATCATAATACAAAAACTTTTATTTAATTATACCCAAAAATAAAGAAAAAAAAGAAGCCACGAAATCACAAATCTAACTTTGTCCTCCGTGGCTAAAATAGAAATCTAATTCCTTATTTCTTAAACTCAAAAATTGTTTTCTTAATAATAGTTATACAATCCATTAATTGAGATTCATTCATTACCAAAGGTGGCGCAAAACGAATAATATTGCCATGTGTAGGTTTCGCTAACAAACCATTTTCTTTTAATTTCATGCAAATATCCCAAGCTGTGGAACTATCCTCCGTATCGTTGATTAAAACTGCATTTAATAAACCTTTTCCCCTTACCGAAAGTACTAAATCATTTTCTTTTGCGAATTCTGATAATTCCCCTCTAAAAATAATTCCCAATTTCTCGGCATTTTCGGAAAGGTTTTCATCTACAGCCACTTTTAACGCAGCCATAGCCACTTTACAAGCAATTGGATTTCCACCAAATGTAGAACCGTGCTCGCCTGGTTTAATTGTCATCATAATTTCATCATCAGCTAATGCTGCAGAGACGGGAAATACCCCACCAGAAAGGGCCTTTCCTAAAATTAAAATATCGGGTTTTACATTTTCATGCTGACAGCAAAATAATTTACCAGTTCTTGAGATACCTGTTTGCACTTCGTCTGCAATAAAAAGTACATTTTTAGATTTACATAATTCATAAGCTTTCTTTAAGTAACCATCTTCAGGTACAACAACCCCTGCTTCTCCTTGAATAGGTTCTACCATAAAACCAGCAATATTCGGATCTTGTAATGCTTTCTCTAAAGCTTCTAAATCATTGTATTTTACAATTTCGAAACCAGGAAGATAAGGTCCATAATCGTTAAATGCACTCGGATCTGTAGAAGATGAAACAGCAGCCAATGTTCTTCCCCAAAAGTTATTTTCAGCAAATAAAATTTTAGCTTTATTCTCAGGAATTCCCTTCACTTTATAGCCCCATTTCCTGCATAGTTTTAAAGCAGTTTCACCTCCTTCAACCCCAGTATTCATGGGTAAAATTTTATCATAACCAAAAAGATTAGTCACATACTTCTCATACTCTCCTAAAACATCATTATAAAATGCTCTTGAAGTTAATGTTAGTATTTTTGCTTGCGCAATCATTGCTTCGATAATTTTGGGATGACAATGCCCTTGATTTACAGCAGAATAAGCTGATAAAAAATCATAATATTTTTTCCCTTCTGCGTCCCAAACATGAACACCTTCTCCTCTACTTAAAACTACTGGTAGTGGATGATAGTTGTGAGCACCATATTTATTCTCTAATTCCATTACCTCTTGCGAAGTCAGTTTACTTTGAGTAGTCATTGTTTTTGTTTTAAATGTTTATAATTAAATAACCATTCCTATTCTACCTTTATACTTTTAGCGAGAGCCAAAAATTCAGCGTGGGAAAGAAATCATCCCCGAAGTTCTACAAAAATAGTTAATTAAATAATTCTATCAAATTAATGAATGGTTTATAAAACTAAAACAGAAGCAAGAAATTGAGTGATAAAATTTAAGTAAAAGGAAAACTAATTAAATGAGTAGTCTTTTTTGTTTCATCAAACTATATTTTACCTAATTTTGCAATCTATAAACAATTAAAAATGCCACGTAGAGAACGAAATAAGTTTGTAAAAAAGAATCAAGTTTTAGAATTAAGAATTGAGGATTATGCTTTTGGAGGAAAAGGAATTGCCAGAATAAAATCTGAAGAAGGTAGTTTTGTCATTTTTGTACCAAATACTTTACCTGGCCAATTGGTAAAAGCACAGATAAGTAAGTCTAGTAAAAATTATGCAGAAGCTAAATTGATAGATGTTTTAGAACCATCTAAAGATGAAGACGAAGTGCCTTTTCAAGATATTCCTGGAGCGCCTTATATTCAACTTCCTATCGAATTACAGCATAAATACAAGAAAGAAAGTACACTTACATTATTTAAAAAAATAGGAAAAGTAGAAAATATTGAAGATCTATTTGATGAGTTTGTAAGCTCTCCAAACCTATTTCACTACAGAAATAAAATGGAATATGGTTTTTCTGCTATCGGATATGATAGAATCGCAAAACGTGATAAAGATGAATTTACTTTAGGTTTTAAAAGACGTGGTGTTTGGTGGATGGGAGATAATTTAGAGAAAGATTCTGGTTTATTTGATAAGCAGCTAGAAGACAATCTAAAAAACATTAGACAATATTGTATTGAAACGGGTTTAGAACCTTGGCATGGACCAAAAAAGACGGGTTTCTTTAGATATTTTGTTGTGAGAAAATCTTTTAAAACAGATGAGCTATTATGTAATTTAGTAACCACGTCACCAGAACTAGAAAATTTTGATTTACAAAAATTCGCTTCTTTTCTAAGAGGTATTTTTGGAGATCGTTTAGCTGGTTTACTTCATACTATTAACGATGAAACGGGTGATAGAACAATTGCGACTGCAGGAACAATTGATTTAGTCTATGGAAAAGATAAAATTGTTGAAGAATTATTAGAATTAAATTTTGAAATTAGCATGAAAAGCTTTTTTCAAACAAACCCAAAATGTGCAGAAAAACTTTACACTAAAGTTGTAGAATACGTTTTAGAAGACAAATCTAAAGTAGACAATACGGTTGTTATGGATTTATTCTGTGGAACAGGAACCATTGGCCAGATTGTTGCTTCTAAAAGTAAAAATGCAAAAATTGTTGGTGTAGATATTGTTGCTTCAGCAATTAAAGATGCAAAAAAAAATGCAAAAAGAAATAACATAGAAGGTTTACAATTTTACGCAGCAGATGTTGGTAAATTTTTAATTGCGCATCCTGAATATCAGGATAAAATAAAAACCATTATTCTAGACCCTGCGAGAGCAGGAATTGCACCAAAAACATTGCGAAAAATAATTAAATTAAACGCGGACAGAATGGTGTATGTTTCTTGTAATCCTGCAACACAGGCAAGAGATACAGAATTATTAAGAGATGCTGGTTATCAAATGAAAAAAATTAGTTTGGTAGATCAATTTCCACATACCTCTCATATTGAGACTGTGGTTTTATTTGAGAGATAAAAGCAGAAATAAAGTTGAGTTACGTTAATTATAATTCACTTTTATTTCTCTTCTATCTTTATGTAATCTAAAGTCTTTATAAGTATTATTAATATCTAATTGGACAATATTAGAATGAGACTTCACATTAATTAAAAATTCATTTTTAATTGTAACTGACTTTATGTTTTCTTTATATTTTGATAAGAAACAAGTTACTTTTGTATGATGTTCATCTGATTTTATTTCTAAAACTTGAGGTACTATTTTTTCACCATCAAACTCCCAACTCGTTGTTTTATCCAGATATTTACTAAAGTCTTCAATAGAAACCTTTAAGCTTTTAGAAACGGCAAACTTAATAAAGTTTTCTTCATCAAAATCTATTTCTAGCATCAATACATGCCCCCTTTTTACAACATTAAAAGTAGCAGAAATCGATTCATGTAAATTGTTTGTTTTACATATGTTGAGAAAAGCTAAAAAAGTAAAAATTAAAATTTTCATCGTATAATGATTTTAATTGTTCCCAGCAATATTCCTTCTCTTAGAATACTTAAAACATAAACTCCCGCATTAGTTATCGTGTTTATTTCTAAAACTCCCATACCTGTTTTTTCAAGAACCAGTTGTCCATTGATTGAAAATAATTGAACCTGATATTTTTCTAAATTAGTAGATATTACGGAAAAATCACCATCATTCGGATTTGAGTTTATATAATATCCTAAGTCTTTTAAATCAAAATCTTGTGTACTTAATGTAGCTCCACAACTTTCATCAAAATTAGTTGAAGGATTATCTGTTGCAAAAGGGTTTATACTTGCATTGGTATCATCACAATCAAAAGACGTTACAAAACCGTCTCCATCTGCATCAACCTCATTTAAAGCACCGGCACTACTAATAAAACTATCATTAAAATTACCTTTTATACACCTAGAAATTTGTGGAAAATCTTTAGTTACCACATAATAATATTCAAAAGTTTCCTCTCCTTGAGCTGAAGTTAATGTAACAGAAGCTTCAATTCCGTTACATTCATCTAAATCTCCCTTTCCTGCAAGGTAACCAAAATCATTGGTGTATTTTCCTGAATAAGAACCACAAGGTGCACTAATTCCGTCTCCAGGACGTACACCACTTTTTAACTGAAAACTTGGAAACATTTCTTTAATATTACCCTCTTTATCAGGACCAAAACGATACAACACAGGAAAACCATCTGCAGCCCAACCAACTTGTAACACTTCTGTTGGTGGCGAATTAAGTGTAGAAATACCTTGTTCTAATTCCTCTACATATTCAAACATATTACCGTGGTAATGATAGCCTGAATTAGGGTTTACATGAGCAGATGCACAGTCTAAAGCAACAAAACCTCTACCATCTCCAATATTTGTTGTGGGTTCAAAAACCCAATCCCAATTGTATTGGCCAGTATTAGCATCTTCAAAAATAAAAGGTGTAGCTGGCGCAGGCATGATATACACTCCGTTTAAAGCAATACCAAAAAAGTTAACTGGTCTTCCGTTAGCCCTTGTTAAACTAGTAACTTCTCCAGATAAAATCGGATTTAAATCAAATTTATAAACTCTGTAATAAGGTTCTGGTATTCTGTCTGCAACATAATTAAAAGTATGATTGGGGTAGTTATTAGAATATACTACTCTATCATTTTGTTCTATAAATTCGTAATAAACACTCGGGTTTGATGGCGTGTAACTACAATCTATATTATCATAACTTAAAACATCTGTAGTTTCACAATTACTATTACAATCATCAATAGTAGTTTCTGTACCGTTTTTAATGCCATCATTACAAGACCAACTATTTCTAATTGTTTGTGCCTCTTGCTTTAGCATCGTTTTTATTGTTTCTTGTTCTGTGGTTAAGTTCCCTATTAAATTAGTTTCTTCTTTAATATCTGTAATCAGATTATAAAATTCTTCTCTACCATTTTCATCCTCAATTAACTTATACGTATCATTTCGAGTTGCCCAAAGTTCTGTATCACTACTTTCGTAATCTGTATAATTTATTCCTTTCGAAACCTGGTTTGCAAATGACAAGACAGGTTTTAAACTTAAACTATTATCTGATCCACCTAATAATGGCACTCCTGCCAATTCTAAAATTGTAGCATGCAAATCTGTAGCTTGCACTAAACTTGTTTCCACTTCATTTACTCTTTCTACAGATTTACCTGCAATAATTAGTGGAACTCGAATTCCGCCCTCGTAAATTGATGCTTTTGCATGCCCACTTGGCCAATAATTGTTTGCTTGACCGGGTGTACCATTATCACCAATAAAAATAATTACTGTGTTTTCTAATGTTTCATCATTCAAACTTGAGATTAGTCTGTTAGTTTCATAATCTAAATTCTCAATCATAGACAAGTATGTTGTTCTATTATTTGATGGAGTAGTTGTATAAGTGCCCTCTGGAGGTGTTTGAAAAGGTTTATGAGGAGCTACATGGGCTAACCATAAAAACCAAGGTTTTGTTTGATTATCTATCCAAGATATTGCGTTGTTTGTTAAATGTGTAGTTGCATATTCATCTACTTGTTCTTCAACTCCTTCCGAATTTACTTTTGTCCAGCTGTAATAATCAGGAACTTGACTTGTAAAAACTCCTTCAAAATAAGGTACGCCAGAATCTTTTGGGTGACTATAATTACTAGTACTACTTCCTCCAATATGCCATTTACCAATAAGCCCCATGCTGTAATCTGTTATACTTTGCTCTTTTATTTTAGTAAATAAAGAAGTGTGGCTAGTCTCTAAGATTAATGGCGGTCTCATAACTCCTGTTTTAACCCCGAATTTACCACTCATTATAGCAGCACGTGTAGGTGAACATTGAGGAGCAGCCCAACAATTGGTAAAAGAAAGTCCTTTTTCTCTAAAAGAATCTAATGTCGGCGTAACAGGCAAATCTCCCGATATTCCAAAACCAGGCGTAGAATCAATCCCCATATCATCTGCAATTATCAGCAATATGTTTGGTGATTGTTGTTGACTAAAACATGTGAATGTAAAGATAAATAGTACTAAACTTATTTTTAAAATTCTCATTTATTTATTTTTATTTTTGAAATATATTTAAGCTCACTAAAGAATTGTTAAGATATATTAAACATTAGACCCTAAAAATCAGCAATAGTTTAATTTTAAAACTATTTAATATTTAATTCATAAATATTTTATTACTACTTCTCTAAATATAATAAACAAAAAACAGGAAATAATTTTGTAATCATTTAATTACATTTGTAAGATAATTAAAAAACTAGAAATTCTTTTATGAGACCATTGATTTAAGATTATCAGCTAAACAAAAGGGTGATATAAATCAAGTAATAATAATCTGTTAAAAATTTGATGATGAAAAAATTAACTGAATTCGAAATATCAAAAAAGTTAGAAAATCTTATCGATTGGGAATATTCTGATAATGCATTACACACAGACTTTGAATTCGACAATTTTAAAGACTGTATGTCTGCAATGAATAGAATTGCTTTTGAATGTGAAGCTTTAAATCATCACCCAGAATGGACAAATAATTATAACACCTTAGATATTATACTTAAAACACATGACGCTAATGGTGTAACAGAATTAGACTTTAAATTAGCAGAAGCTATAAATAAAATTGTAGAAGTTGAGGAATAATATGAGAAAAATAATGCCTCTAATAAGTTTTTTTTTACTAATAAATACGTCTTGCGAAAAAGATGATTTTTGTATTAAAAATCCCATTACTCAAAGTTTAATAATAAATTTTTATGATGATTCGAGTAAAGAAACTCTAAAGAATGTTAAAAATTTATACGTGTGGGCTGAAGGGAAAACAGATAGTCTCTTTATAAATCAGACAATAAACACAATTACGTTGCCATTGAATAGTTCAGCTACAGAAACTATCTATAATTTTTCCAAAGAAAATGTTGTCAATCAGTTTACGATAACATACAATCCTGTAGATGAATACGTTTCTAGATCTTGTGGTTATAAAGTGATTTTTAATGATATTACTTTTTCATCAGATAATTCATGGATTATAGGTTTTACTCCAGAAACATTAACAACTATAGAAAATCAAGATGAAGCACATGTACAAATATTTCATTAGTATTTGTTTCCTTTTCGTTTTTGTTGATGGATTTTCACAAGAACAAAAAATAGATACACTAATAAACTCTAAAACAGATTCTATTATTTATAAAACTAATTACGGGTTGAGATTAGGTGTTGACATCAGCAAACCAATATTAGCTCAATTTAACAGTACTTATAGTGGTTTTGAAATTGTTGGAGATTATAGAATTAAGAAAAACTTATATATAGCAGCAGAGGCCGGCTATGAAAAAGAAACAACATCAGAGGATTATACAAATTCAACATCAAAAGGGAATTATATAAAACTAGGTTTTAATTATAATGCTTATCAAAACTGGTTAGATATGAATAATGAAATCTTTATTGGTTATCGTTACGGTTTTAGTCTTTTTGAGCAAACTTTAAATAATTACACTCCAAATGTAAATACCTCGTATTTCCCGGCAACAACGAATACAACTCCTTTAACAGCAATGGATCTAACCGCTCATTGGTCAGAGCTTGTATTTGGTTTCAGAACAGAAACATTTAAGAATTTTTTTATCACATTTAGCGGTTCTTATAAAGTTATGATGGATGTAAAAGAACCTGAAAATTTTAAAACATTGTTTTCTCCCGGATTTAATAGAATATTTGAAACCGGCACCGGTTTTGGGTTTAGTTATACACTTACTTATTTAATACCTTTTAAAAAGAAATAGAAAATTAGTTTATTGAATTTTTAGTAACTTTAACCCCCTTTACTCATAAAACATAATAACATGAAGAAAATACCTAGTGTTAATTTAGTAGATTTCTTATCTTCTGATAAAAGCAAAAAGCAACAATTTATTGATAAAATTGGTTATGCATACGAGAACATTGGTTTTGTAGCTCTAAAAGGACATTTTTTAGACGATAAACTAGTAGAAAACTTATACACAGAAATAAAAAACTTTTTTGATTTACCAATTGAGACAAAAGAGAAATATGAAATTCCTGGTATTGGTGGGCAAAGAGGTTATGTTTCTTTTGGTAAAGAATCAGCCAAAGGAAAAAAAGAAGCCGATTTAAAAGAATTTTGGCATTTCGGGCAATACGTAGACAGCGACTCGAAATATGCAAAAGAATACCCAGAAAACGTTATTGTAAAAGAATTAGCAAAATTTAATGAAGTTGGTAAAGAAACATACCAAATGTTAGAAAAAACGGCAAAATACGTTTTACGTTCTCTAGCACTGCATTTAGGCTTGGACGAAATGTATTTTGATGAATATATTAAAAATGGGAACAGTATTTTGCGCCCAATTCACTATCCACCAATAAAAACCGAACCTAAAGGTGCAGAAAGAGCTGCGGCTCATGGAGACATTAATTTAATCACTCTATTAATGGGCGCCCAAGGAAAAGGATTACAAGTTCAAAACCATGAGGGAGAATGGATTGATGCCATGGCAGAACCAGATGAAATTATGATAAATGTGGGCGATATGTTATCTCGACACAGTAACAAAAAGTTAAAATCTACCATTCATAGAGTCGTAAACCCTCCAAAAGAAATGTGGGGAACCTCTCGTTATTCAATTCCATTTTTTATGCATCCTGTGTCAGATATGAAATTAGATGTTTTAGAAAACTGTATTGATACTGAAAATCCAAAACAGTTTGATGATATTACTGCTGGAGAATTTTTAGACCAACGTTTAAAAGAATTAGGATTAAAAAAATAGTTATAGCTCATTAAGTATTCAGTTAACAATTAAAAGTTTATTGAATAACGCTTAGAAGTAATTCTCGCTTTTTATTATATCTTTTTGTTAAATAAATAAAAAGAATGCCATTTCGATCTAAGCCAAACTTAATTTCCGACAAATGGCATGATAAATAATTAAATTTTACAGTTAGTCGTCCACTGACAGCTTTAAATTGAATAACCAAACTGCACTAAATGGATTTTAAAGATCAACTTAAAAACTTATTTCCAGAACACAAAGAAACTGTAGAACCTTTAAAAGATAAATCAAATATTTGGTTACAAGATGACCCCATTATTTGTAAATACGAAAAGCGAAAGGGAAAACCAATCACCATTTTAGAGGGTTATACAGGCGCTACATCAGACTTTAAAATACTAGCTAAGGAAATTAAAACAAAACTCTCTGTTGGAGGAAGTTTTAAAGACGACAAAATCATTATTCAAGGAGATTTTAGAGACCGAATAATGACAATGCTAAAGGATAAAGGATTCAAAGTAAAACGTGTAGGCGGTTAAGGCTTTGTAAAAACGGTAAAATAAATTCGTTAATAGTCAAGTTTTCTTCTCTTATAAAATCTTCTGTAAAAAACATAACTAATTAATGTTTAATTGCTTAATGAGTAGTGATCGGAAATCGCAAAAGGTTTAATCTGAATTCTACAAGGAAAAATACAGAAATACTAAAAAACCAAGTAAACTTTAATTATTAATTTTGTGATGAAAATTCATATATTCGAGAAATACTAAAAAAAATTACAAATCAAATCCTAATATGTCAATAAAACAATCCGAACTAATCTTAAATCCAGACGGAAGTGTTTATCATCTAAATTTAAGACCAGAACATATAGCTGAAAATATAATATTTGTTGGTGATCAAGATAGAGTTGATAAAGTATCAAAATACTTTAATACTATTGAGTTTACAACTCAAAAACGTGAATTTAAAACAACAACAGGAACTTATAAAAACAAACTTTTTTCTGTTATTTCTACTGGTATTGGGCCAGATAATATAGATATTGTACTAAATGAATTAGATGCACTTGTAAATATTAACTTAAAAACAAGAATACCAAAAGAAAATCTTACTTCTTTAAATATTGTACGAATCGGTACTTCTGGATCTTTACAAAAAGATATACCAGTAGACTCTTTTCTCCTTAGCTCACATGGTTTAGATTTAAACGGAATGCTTCACTCCTATCAAATTGATACAATTTCGAATCCAGACATTGAAAACGCCTTTGTTCAACATAGCAATTGGAGTATTAAAAAATCGCATCCAATTGTAATTAAAAGTAGTAAAGAATTAGAAAACAAATTAAAATCAAATAAAATTTTTGAGGGAATAACAGCGACTGCAGGAGGATTTTATGGTCCACAAGGAAGAATTTTGCGCTTAGCTTTACAAGACAATAATTTAAACAATCTAATTGATAGTTTTAGTTTTAACGAACATAGAATTACAAATTTAGAAATGGAAACTTCAGCTATTTATGGGTTATCAAAATTATTGGGTCATAAATCGTGTTCTATGAACGCAATTATTGCAAATAGAGCTAATGGAACTTTTAGTAAAAACCCAGGTAAAATTGTGGATGAATTAATAGAATATACACTCAATAAATTAGTTGAATATAATGACTAACCTGAAAGTTGGTGGAGTTCCAGAACATTTCAATTACCCTTGGTACTTAACCTTGAAAGACAAAAAATATAGCGAACATAATATCAATCTACGTTGGCAAGATTATCCTGGAGGAACGGGAGAAATGTGCAAAGCGTTAAGAAATGGTGAAGTAGACATTGCCATTGTTTTAACTGAAGGTATAATCAAAGATATTACTGATGGAAATCCTTCTAAAATTTTACAGACTTTTGTAAACAGCCCTTTAATCTGGGGTATTCATGTAGGTGCAAAATCATCTTTTAAAAAAATTAAAGACCTAGAGCACGCAACAATAGCGATAAGTAGATTTGGTTCTGGCTCTCATTTAATGGCAATTGTAAATGCATATAACCAAGGTTGGGATATTTCAAAACTAAAATTTAAAGTTATTGGTGATTTACAAGGAGGTATCGATGTCCTTACAAATGGTGAAGCAGATTATTTTATGTGGGAACATTTTACGACAAAGCCATTAGTCGATAATGGTATTTTTAGAAGATTAGATGATTGCCCTACTCCTTGGCCTTGTTTTGTGATTGCTGTGAGAAATGACGTTTTAAAAAATAATTTTCAAGAAATAAAAGAGGTTTTAGAAATTATAAATTATCAAATAAAAGACTTCAAAAAAATAGAAAATATTGATAAAACCTTGGCAAAAAGATATGGTCAAAAATTAAAAGACATTCAGGAATGGTTGAAGATAACTGAATGGAATGACGGAAAACCTATTACTAAAAATTTAATTACTGGCATACAGAATAAAATGTTGCAGTTTAACGTTATTGAAGAGAAGAAAAACCCAGGTAAGTTTATAAAAAATATGTATATTTAAAAAAAATAGTATTTATGAAAAAAGTAATATTTATTGCAGTTTGTATTATAGGAGTTATGTGTTTTTCCTCTTGTAGAAGCACATCAACATCTTGCGGTTTAGCAGACAATACAACAAAAATTCAAACAATATTAAATCAAGGGGAATTTTCTTAGTTTCTACTTGCATATTAGATTAGAAATTAAAGAATCCGCTAGAAGCGGATTTTTAATTTTATTTTAATGGAAATGAAGAGTAAACTATTAAATAGTTTTGCCTACCAATTTATAATAGTTTTATTTTCTTTTTGTAAAATCTCATTGGTTTTAGAAAAATGTTTACAACCAAACCACCCCCTCCATGCTCCCAAAGGTGATGGATGAGGAGCTTTAAGAATTGTATGTTTTTTTACATCTATTAATTTCATTTTACTCTCGGCAAATTTTCCCCAAAGTAAAAAAACAATATTTTCTTTTTCTTTTGAAATTTGCTCAATAACAACATCTGTAAAAATTTCCCAACCTTTTTTTTGATGACTTCCAGCCTCATGAGCTCTCACAGTTAATGTCGCATTTAATAATAAAACTCCTTGTCTTGCCCATTCAGTTAGGTCCCCACTTTGTGGAATTTCTGTATTTAAATCTGATGCTATCTCTTTAAAAATATTTTTTAGGGAAGGTGGATGTTTTATTCCGTCTTTTACAGAAAAACACAATCCATTTGCTTGGTTTTCGTCATGATAAGGGTCTTGACCAATAATAACCACTTTTAAATCTTTAAAAGAACAACTATCAAAAGCGGAAAAAATGTCATCTATCTTCGGAAAACATTGATAATTTGAATACTCTTTATTAATAAAACCAGTTAATTCTCTAAAATAGGGTTTATCAAATTCTGCAGATAAAATATTTTTCCACGATTCTGAGAGGTTTCGATGCATTCTTTATTATTTTTGTATAAATTTCAAAGATAGTACATTGAACAAAAGTATATCAACAAAAACATTACAAGATCTCGAATTTTCAACAGTTTTAAAACACGTTACAGAATATTGTATTTCTAGTTTAGGAAAAGAAAAAGTACTTAATATTGAGCCCATTAATAATAAAAAATACTTATTCAAAGAGTTAGAATTAGTTAATGAGTATGTATCTTCTTTCGAAAGCGAAAATAGAGTTCCAAACCATAACTTTGATAATATTACAGCAAGCATAAGACGTTTGGCGATAGAAAATAGTTTTTTAGAAACAAACGATTTTTTAAAAATAGCCACAACTTCACTTACCGTGAACGAACTAATTAAATTTTTTAAAAAAATTAAAACTCAATTTCCTACATTTTATGAGCTTTCTCAAAAAATAGAATTCACCACTTTTATAGATGATGAAATTAAGAATATTATTGACATATCGGGAGAGGTAAAAAACAATGCTTCACCAATTTTAAAACAAATACGAAAAGATATAAATAACGTACGAGGTAAAATTGGAGCTAGTTTTTCTAGTGCTTTATCTAAATCTATTGCCTCTGGTTATTTAGATGAAATTAAAGAGACTGTAATAGATAATCAAAGAGTTCTGGCTGTTTCTGCGATGCATAGAAAAAAAGTTCCCGGAAGTTTATTAGGATCATCAAAGTCTGGTAACATCGTGTACATTGCACCACAAGCGACACTTTCTTACAGCAGAGAATACCAAAACTTAGTTTATGATGAAAAACAGGAGATTATAAAAATATTACGATATTTATCGGCTACAATTCGGCCCTATGTATTTTTAATGGAAGAATACATTACCTTTCTAATTCATACGGATGTTGTCGGTGCAAAAGCAAAATACGCACAGGAAATAAATGCCATTTTACCAAAAATTTCAAAAGAGAAAAAGATCTCTTTTAAAAATGCTTATCATCCAATTTTATGGCGAAAAAATAAAGAGCAAAATTTAAAAACTGTTTCTCAATCTATTGAGTTAAATGACAAACAACAAATTATTGTTATTTCTGGCCCTAATGCTGGTGGAAAAAGTATTACCCTTAAAACGATTGGATTATTACAAATTATGATTCAAAGTGGAATCTTAATTCCGGTTGATGAACGAAGTCAAACTTATATTTTCGATACCGTATTAACAGATATAGGAGATAATCAATCTATTGAAAATCAATTAAGTACATATAGCTATAGGCTAAAAAATATGCGTAATTTTTTACGTAAATGTAATGAAAATACATTATTTTTAATTGATGAATTTGGTACAGGCTCTGATCCAGAATTAGGTGGAGCTTTAGCAGAAATTTTCTTGGAAGAGTTTTATTATAAAAAAGCTTTCGGAATTATCACCACGCACTACTCTAATTTAAAAGTATTAGCAAATGAATTAGAAAACGTAACAAATGCAAACATGCAATTTGACGAACGAAGTTTAGAGCCATTATATAAATTATTTATTGGACAAGCAGGTAGTTCGTTTACTTTTGAAGTCGCACAGAAAAACGGTATTCCATTTAGTATTATCAATAAAGCAAAAAAACGTGTAGAGACAGAAAAAATACGCTTAGATAAAACAATCTCTAAGCTACAAAAGGAACGTAACAGATTACAAAAGAAATCTGAAAACCTAGAAAATCAGCATACAAAAGGTCAAATACATTTAGATAACTTACAAGAAAAAGAGCAACGTATACAAGACAAGTTATCTGGTTTTCAAGAACTTTACGACCAAAATCAAAAAATGCTTACGCTAGGTAGAAAAATAAATGAGTTACTGAACAAATATTTTCAAACCAATAATAAAAAAGAGTTAAATACGAACTTTAATAAATGGGCTGCAGAGCTAAAGTTAAAGCAAGTTATTAAAAAACCTCAAGTTCGTAAAACCAAAGCTCAAAAACAAAAAGCACAAATTGCAGAAAAAAAACAACAAGAAATTATTAAAAACGTAGAAAAAGAGGTTTTAGAGAAGGTAGTTCAAGTTAGAAAAGAAAAGAAAATTGAGGAAGCAAAAATAGCCAAAGAAAAATCGCTCTATGTTTACCAAATTAATGATCGCGTTCGAATTATAGATTCTAATACTATTGGTACTATTGATAAAATTGAAAAAAAGAGTGTAACAATAAACTATGGCGTTTTTACAACAAAAACCTCTCTTGTAAAAATAGAATTAGTTGAAAAAGCAAAAAAATAAATTATAAGTTTAATTGATAATTATACTCTTATTTTACAGAAGACTGATTGGATAAATACCATCCAGTAATATCAGAAATTATTGGCAAAAAATACAAAAATGTTACCTCAGGAAGTTGTGAAAAAAAATAGTAAAAATTAACCAGGAGGATTTACAAGGAACTAATTTCAAAATAAGTTTACAAAAAAGGTAGCTCTCAAGTTTTTGAGAGCTACCTTTTTTGTAATAACGAATTAAAATATAATTAGATGTTTTTTGCTAACCAATCTCCTACCTCTTTTGTTCCGTAAGATTTACCTCCATCGGCTAAATCTTCAGTTACAAAACCTGCAGTTAAAGCTTTATTTACAGCAGCTCTAATTGCTTTTCCTTCTTCTTGCAAGCCAAAGTTTTCAAACATCATAGCGGCAGATAAAATTGTAGCCATTGGGTTTGCAATATTTAAACCTGTTGCTTGTGGATAAGAACCATGTATTGGCTCAAACAAAGCATTGTCAATTCCCACGGATGCTGATGGCATTAATCCCATAGAACCAGAAATCACAGATGCTTCATCTGTTAAAATATCTCCAAATAAATTTTCCGTAATTAGTACATCATAACTATTTGGCCATTGTACTAAACGCATAGCAACTGCATCTACAAATTCGTAAGAAACAGTAACTTCTGGATAATCTTTCTCCATTGCTTGCACAGTTTCTCTCCATAATCTTGATGTTTCTAATACGTTTGCTTTATCTACACAGCATAATTTCTTACTGCGCGTCATTGCTAACTCAAAACCTTTTTTAGCAATGCGCTGCACCTCTGCTCTTGTATATACACAATTATCAAATGCAGTTTCTCCTTCTTCTCTTCTACCTTTTTCGCCAAAGTAAATACCTCCCGTTAATTCTCGTAAAAAGACTAAATCAGTTCCCTCAATCCTTTCTCTTTTTAAGGGAGATTTATCTAATAAAGAAGGGAACGTAAATGTTGGTCTTACATTTGCAAATAAACCTAACTTTTTACGCATTTTTAACAAACCTTGTTCTGGACGAACTGTCGCAGAGGGGTCGTTATCATATTTTGGATGCCCAATTGCACCAAATAAAACAGCATCCGAGGCTACACAAATATCATGTGTTTCATCTGGATATGGTTCGCCGACTGCGTCAATTGCAGCTGCTCCCGTCAAAGCTGGGGTCCAAGTAATTTCGTGATTAAATTTATTAGCAATTGCATCAGATACTTTTACTGCTTGATCAATTACTTCTGGCCCAATACCATCTCCTGCTAATAATGCGATATTTAATTTCATTCTTTTCTGCTTTTGGCTGTTTATTAAGAACAGCTTCTAATTTATAATATTCCTTTAATTTTATTTATTTTAATAATGTTGTCGGCAAATTTTTCTTATTGCACGAAAACCTGCCGAATAACTATATTATATTCAACATTTTTTCAGTAGCTTTAATTGCAGATACGGTTTGATCAGAATCCAAACCACGTGTAATAAACTCTTTTTTTTCTAATTGCCAAGTAATAATTGTTTCACATAATGCGTCAGAATTACTTCCTGGAGGTATTCTAACTGTATAATCTATTAAATCAGGCAAATCTTTCTTACTATGTCTTTTATAGAGTTTGCGCAATGCATTCATAAATGCATCGAATTGCCCATCACCTTGCGCATGTCCTTCATACTGCACACCTTCAACTTTTAATCGTAAAGTAGTGGATGGTTTCATACCTTTGGAATGTGCTAATAAATAACTTTCTACCACAACACGTTTTTCAATCGAATTACTATCTAAAACATCAGAAATAATGTATGGCAAATCTTCTTGAGAAACCACTTCTTTTTTATCACCTAGTTCTATGATTCTTAGAGTAACTTTCTTTAATTCATCATCATTTAAACTTATGCCTAAATCTTGTAAATTCTTTTGAATATTTGCTTTTCCTGAAGTTTTACCTAAAGCGTACTTACGTTTTCTTCCAAAACGCTCAGGCATTAAATCATTAAAATAGAGATTATTTTTATTATCACCATCTGCATGTATTCCTGCTGTTTGTGTAAAAACATTTGCACCCACAACTGGTTTATTTACCGGAATTCTAAATCCTGAAAATGTTTCAACGAGTTTGCTTACTTTATTCAATGCTTTCTCGTTCACTGTAATTTCTACATCGGAAAGAAAATCATTAATTATTGCAATAACACTTGCCATTGGTGCATTTCCTGCACGTTCCCCCATTCCGTTGATTGTCAAATGCAAACCATTTGCTCCAGATTTTATAGCTTCCATTACATTGGCAACTCCTAAATCATAATCATTATGACCGTGAAAATCAAAATGAAACATCGGATATTTCTCGCAAACCTCACTAATAAACTCAGCCGTCTCTTTAGGTGTTAAAACCCCTAAGGTGTCTGGTAATAATACTCGTTCTACATTTTGAGAAATTAAAAAATCTAAGTACTCAAAAACATAGGCTTTAGAATTTCGCATCCCGTTAGACCAATCCTCTAAATAGACATTTGTTTTTATATTATGCTTCGCTGCTAATTCAATCGTAGCTTTTATATCTGAAAAATGTTGTTGTGGTGTTTTTTTAAGTTGATGCTTTAAGTGATTTAAAGAACCTTTGGTTAATAAATTTTGAACTTTCGCACCAGCAGCAATCATCCAGTCGATAGATTTTCCTTCATCAACAAAAGTTAAAACTTCTATTTTATCTAACAGATTACGCTCGTTAGCCCAAGAAGTTATTTTTTTTACAGCTTGCAACTCTCCCTCAGAAACTCTTGCAGACGCTATTTCTAAGCGATCTACTTTTAGTTCTTCGAGTAATAATTTTGCTATTGTTAATTTTTCAGAAACTGAAAACGACACTCCTGATGTTTGCTCCCCATCACGAAGTGTCGTATCCATTATTTCAATCTTTCTCTTGGTCATTTAAATCAACTTAAAAATAAAGACTTTATTAGTTATATAATCTTGTTTTTACCGAAATAAAAATTTTGACTGCAACAAATATTAAATATTCAGTAATTAAAATGGTCTAGTTTCAGCAAAATCATTAATCTCATCTTCGATATTTTTTAAATAATCAATATCATCAAAACCATTTAACATATTATTTTTCTTGTACATATTAATTACAAAAGATTCGGACTCACCAGTTGCAACTAAAGTTACAGTTTGGTTTGGTAGATCAACCTTAATTTCTGATTTGGCATCAGCCATAATTGCTGCAAATAGGGTATCTGCAAATTCAGCTGAAACCTGAACAGGTAAAACCCCAACATTTAAACAATTATTCTTAAATATATCTGCAAATTCAGACGAAATTACGCAACGTAATCCAAAATCATATACAGACCAGGCTGCATGCTCTCTAGAAGAACCAGAACCGAAATTTCTACCTCCTACTAATATTTTAGAACCAGCATAAATTTCTTTGTTTAAAGGAAATTCTGCTTTCGGAGTTCCATCAGCATTATATCTCCAATCACGAAAAAAATTAATATCGAAATCTTTACGCTCAGTTGCTTTTAAGAAACGAGCAGGAATTATTTGATCTGTATCTACATTCTCTGTAGGTAAGGGATATGCTGTACTTGTTAGTACATCAAATTTATCGTAAGCCATGTTTTTATTATTTGTAAAGTTTTAAAAATTAATATTTTAGAACTTTAATACTTTCTAACTTTTATTCTAATAACGTTCTTGGATCTGTAACAACTCCTTTGATAGCAGAAGCTGCCGCAACGAGAGGTGAAGCTAATAATGTTCTTGATCCAGGCCCTTGCCTTCCTTCGAAGTTTCTGTTTGATGTTGAAACTGATAATTTTCCTGCAGGAATTTTATCATCATTCATTGCCAAACAAGCTGAGCATCCTGGTTCTCTTAAAACAAAACCCGCATCAGTAATTATCTTATCTAAACCTTCCGCTTTAATTTGATCTACTACTTTATGAGATCCCGGAACTAACCAAGCGGTAACATTAGCTGCTTTTTGTCTTCCGTTTACAATAGAACAAAATCCTCTAAAATCTTCTATTCGTCCATTTGTACATGAACCTAAAAATACGAAGTCAATTTCTTTACCAATCATAGAATCTCCCTCATTAAAAGACATATATCCTAAAGATTTTCGGTAAGTATCCACACCACCTTCTATGCTTTCAGCAGTTGGGATAGAGTTTGTTACCCCCATTCCCATTCCTGGGTTTGTACCGTAAGTAATCATTGGTTCAATATCTGAAGCTTTGTAATTAAATTCGACATCAAATTCTGCTCCCTCTTCAGTATATAAGGTCTCCCAATATTTCATCGCCTTGTCCCAATCTTCTCCTTTAGGAGTTTGAGAACGACCTTTTAAATAATCATATGTTTTTTTATCAGGTGCAATCATTCCTCCACGCGCTCCCATCTCAATAGATAAATTACATACAGTCATACGACCTTCCATAGACATGTCCTCAAAAACATCTCCTGCATATTCAACAAAATATCCGGTTGCACCAGAAGTAGTTTGTTTTGCTATAATATATAAAGCAACATCTTTAGCAGTTACCCCCAAACCTAATTTACCTGTTACGTTTATACGCATTTTTTTAGGTTTTGGCTGCATAATACATTGCGTAGACAAAACCATTTCAACTTCAGAAGTTCCAATACCAAAAGCAATTGCGCCAAAAGCACCATGTGTTGATGTATGAGAATCTCCACAAACAATTGTAGCTCCTGGTAACGTAATTCCGTTTTCTGGACCAACGACATGAACAATACCATTATTTACATCTCCCAACCCCCAGTGTGAAATACCATGTTTAGCAGCATTTTTTTCTAGAGCATCTAACTGATTTGAAGATAATGGATCTGATACCGGTAAATGTTGATTTATTGTTGGTGTATTATGATCTGCAGTTGCGAATGTACGTGAAGGATATACAACACTGTTTCCTCTATTTTCTAATCCTAAAAATGCTACAGGACTTGTAACTTCGTGGATAAAGTGACGATCTATAAAAAACACATCTGGCCCGTCTTTCACTTTACGAACTACATGTGAATCCCATACTTTGTCAAATAATGTATTTGCCATTTTTTTGTTTGGTTATAATCAACTATCAAAATTAACATTTTATAGTATTATACGAACCATAAAAGTGTTTATATTTATTATCCCCAATTAACAAAAACCACTTTATAAACCTAAAAAACAAGTAATTAACTTGTTTAAAAATACGATGTCTATTAATTCTAAATGGTAATTAAAATTATATTTCTGAAGATAGTTTTATCGAAGCTCTTCAAGTTTTAAAGCAAATACAGTTTTATTAAAAAAAGGCAAACACTTTTGATAGTATCAGGGAAAATTAATTTCTAAAAGAAAACACTTATCTTTAAGTTTTAAATTTTAAAAAATGAAAACTGCTAAAGAATATTTTGATGAATATGCTGAAAGTCATCAAAACAAGACAAACCAATCTCTGCATTATATTTGTGTTCCCTCAATCTTTTTTAGTATTATTGGTTTGCTCATGAGTATACCTGCAACACCTATAGAAAACATCATAAATTTATCCAATCCTCTATTAGAAAATTGGGCAGTAATTGTTGCTCTTGGTATTTCAATTTTTTATCTGCGATTAGGATTTTGGTATTTAATTGAAATGCTATTTGTTATTTTAATAAGCATCATTGCTAATTTTTTGTTGGGAAATATGATTAACTTGCTTTATGCTTCAATTACTATTTTTGTTTTAGCTTGGGCTGGTCAGTTTTATGGGCATAAAATAGAAGGAAAAAAGCCATCATTTTTAAAGGATTTAGAGTTTTTATTGATTGGCCCGTTGTGGGTTATTCAGAAATTAAGAAAGATAAAATAACCGATGAAAGATAAAATAACATACGAGGACTTTCTAAAAGTTGATATTCGAATAGGAACAATTATTGAAGTCAAGGATTTCCCTAAGGCCAGAAAACCCGCGTATCAATTAAAAATTGATTTTGGAGATTTAGGAATTAAAAAATCAAGTGCTCAAATAACAGAATTGTATTCTAAGAAAGATTTAATGAATGCACAAATATCAGCTATTATCAATTTTAAACCTCGCCAAATAGCGAATTTCATGAGCGAAGTTTTGGTTATCGGAGTATATAATGTTGAGGGTAAAGTTGTTTTATTAAAAGCGAATAAAAATATTAAAAATGGTGATCAAGTTCGTTAAGTTTTATTCATGAACAATTTTAAAAAAATACATAAACAGGAATAAAACATATATCAATCATTAAAATTCATCAAATAGCAGCTACTTAATTTTTAGGATTGTTTAAAATTACTAATGCGCCAATTACTCCGGGAATCCATCCACAAAGTGTTAGTAAAAAGATAATACAGAAAGAACCACAACCTTTATCTATCACTGAAAGTGGTGGGAAAACAATTGCAAATAATACTCTAAAAAAACTCATTAATATATTTAATTGGTTACATAATTAAGACGTGATAATTTGTATTTTGTTACAAGAAAATTTTTTAACACATTGCAAAAAGCACTCATAGTTAAAGTAAAATCATAATTGCAATGAAAACAAATACAATTATTTGTCCCCATTTTAAGTAAAAACCTACTTGAGAATTTTGTTTTAAATAATTAGAAATACTACCTGCTAAAACAGCTATAATCCCAAAAATTATAAATGAAACCAAAATAAACACTCCTCCTAAGGTGTAGAATTGAATTATTGTAGAAATAGATTTCGAGTACAAAAATTGAGGAAAAAATGCTAAAAAAAATAAAGCAACTTTCGGATTTAATACATTCATGATAAACCCTTTTTTAAACAACTGAAATACTGATTCTTTTTTAATAGTATCATTAGACAAAAGTATTTTAGAATCTCCCTTAAACACTCGGTAAGCCAAAAAAATTAAATAGCTTGCTCCTATAACTTTAATTACAAAAAAAAAATTTTCATTTTCTTTGATAATTGCAGAAACCCCAAAAGCAATTAATGTAGTATGAACCAGACAACCAGTCATTAGTCCAAAAACGGTTGCTAAGCCATATTTTGTTCCATTAACAATACTTTGTGTAAGTACAAAAATATTATCTGGCCCTGGTGAAATTGACAAGATAGAGGTTGCAAGTGCAAAAGAGATAATAATTTCTATCATTTAGCAGAGTAAAAATATCTATTAAAAATAAATAGAATTTGTTGGAAATTAAGACTTCTGCAATATCGCTTTATTAATACGTTTTACCAAACTCGGTCCCTCATAAATAAAACCTGTATACAACTGAACTAAATCTGCTCCTGCATTCAATTTGTCTAAAGCGTCTTTTTCAGAATGAATTCCTCCTACTCCAACAATCGGAAAAGATTTATTAGAAGTATCTGCTAAATATTTAATAACTGCCGTACTTTGATTTTTTAAAGGCTGTCCACTTACACCACCATTTCCGATCTCTTCTATACGCTCTTTAGAAACTTTTAGATTTTGTCTATTTTTAGACGTATTAGAAGCTATTACGCCATCAATTTTTGTTTCATTTACCAAGTCTATTATTTCATCTAATTGAATATTATTTAAATCTGGCGCAATTTTTAATAAGATTGGTTTTTGTTTTTTTTCTTTAGAATTCAACAATTTACAGGCAGAAATTAACTCTTTTAAATAATCCTTATCATTCAGTTTTGCATGGCTACCAACATTAGGACAACTCACATTCAGTACAAAATAATCTACATAAGGATGCAAAGCTTTAAAAACTTCACAATAGTCTTCTGTGTAATTTTCTGGCTTCGTATCTGTGTTTTTACCAATGTTTCCGCCAATAATAACGTGACCACTGTTATTTTTTAAATTTTTTATCGCAGCCTCAACCCCATCATTATTAAAACCCATTCTATTAATAATGCCCTGATCGTCTTTTAATCTGAATAATCTTTTTTTAGGATTACCAGCCTGTCCTTTTGGCGTTACGGTTCCTATTTCAATAAAACCAAAACCAAAATTTGATAATTCTTTATATAATACAGCGTTCTTATCAAAACCCGCCGCTAAGCCAACAGGACTTTTAAAAGTAATTCCAAATAAGGTCCTTTCTAAACGTATGTCATCAACCACATATAAACTTCTAAAAACAAAAGAAACAAAAGGAATTTTACAAAGTGTTTTGATTAGAGAAAAAGTAAAATAATGAACTTTTTCAGGGTCGAATAAAAATAAAATTGGTCTTATAATCGATTTGTACATCCTATTCTATAATTAATTTAAATAACTTGCTTCTAGTCCTCAAAATTACAATATTTAATACTTATAAAACTCGAAAACACCTCCGAATTTAATAGTTATCCAATTTTTACTATTTTAGATGAAAATAAAAATCAATTTGGAAACTATCTTTAATTATTTTCAAACAATTCCTTCTGCACATAGAAGTTTAATTTTAATAGGTGGAATTACTTTTTTTTGGCTTTTAGAAGGGGCAATTCCTTTATTTAAATTCGATTACAAAAAATGGAAACACGCTTTTCCTAATCTTTTTTTCACATTTACAACCATACTCGTCAATTTTACATTGGCTTTTCTATTACTCCTAACTGCTGATTGGGTAGAAGTTAATAATTTTGGCTTGATTAACTGGATACCAAAAGCACCACTGTGGATCTATGTTGTTTTAGGTGTTTTGTTTTTAGATTTTTTTGGCGCTTATCTAGCACACTTTACAGAGCACAAAATCGCAGTTTTATGGAAGGTTCATTTAGTACATCATTCAGATCATAAAGTAGATACAACAACCGCAAACAGACATCATCCGTTAGAAAGTGTCATACGTTTTTCTTTTACATTATTAGGTGTTTTTCTGGTTGGAACTCCCATTGCAATTGTAATGATATATCAATCTATGTCTTTAATATTTACACAATTTACGCACGCAAATATAAAAATATCACCAAAGGTGGATAAATTGCTAAGTTACTTTATTGTATCTCCAGACATGCACAAAATACATCATCATTATAAGTTGCCGTATACAGATTCTAATTACGGAAATATATTTTCTATCTGGGATAGGATTTTAGGAACCTACATGGAAATGGATAGAGAAAAAATCATCTATGGAGTGAATACTTTTCCTGATGAAGTTAAAAATTCTTCATTGAAAGAGTTGTTGAAACAGCCTTTTCAAGAATATAAAAAACCGACTAGTTTGGAAGAAATATAATTTTTTGTTTTCTAAACAATAAGTTTAGCTTCCTATTACTCCTAACAAAAATAACAATTACACCATCTTCTGCAATCAATCGTTTTACTCAAAGTAATCACTTATAAAGTATTTCAGTTTTTTGAATATTCTAATTATAAATCAAATATCTTTTTCTGACCTTTTTAAATTTTTTCAAATCTTTCTTCCAAGATTCTCTGATTTTTTTTGCAGACAAACCCTGCTCCAATTGTTGTTGTAGTCTTTTTGTTCCAGCATGAATCGTGAAAGTATTACCAAAAAATTTTTCTGTTTTTGGAGTTTTTTTATAAGCATCAATCAACCACTCTAAATTTAAAGCACTTAATTTTTTAGTACTACTCAAATCTACACCATAACATATTTTTCCTTTTTCTTTTGGATATTTAGAACCAAAATTTGGTTTTGGAGTATAGCTAAAATTGTTTTTAGGAAAAAAAGATGCTCCATATCTTTGAAATTGAAATTCAGTTCCTCTCCCTGCATTAATGGTAGTTCCCTCAAAAAAACCTAAACTTGGATACAAGTTTATACTTTTGTCATTTGGTAAATTAGGTGAAGGTCGTGTAACTAAACTATATTCAGAATTATGCGTATAATTAACTAAAGGAATTACTTTCAAATTACACTGAACTCCATTTTTAAGCCATTTTTCACCATTTATCATTTTGGCATATTCGCCAATTGTCATTCCATAAACTACTGGAACAGGATGTTTACCTAAAAAAGATGTATGCTCCATTTCCAAAACAGGCCCATCAACATAGTGTCCATTTGGGTTGGGTCTATCTAAAACAATTACTTTCATACTAGCTTCTGCACATGCCTCCATTACATAATGTAACGAAGAAATATAGGTGTAAAAACGCACTCCCACATCTTGTATATCAAAAACTACAACATCTATTCCTTTTAATTCGTGGGCTGAAGGTTTCTTACTTTTTCCGTACAAGGAAACAATTTTTAAACCTGTTTTAGTATCAAAACCATCTTTTACAATTTCAGCAGCGTCGGCTTTTCCCCTAAACCCATGTTCTGGTGCAAATACTTTTTTTACGTTTATGTTTAACGAAAGTAAACTATCTACTAAATGAACAAATTTAATTTTTGAAAACTCCACCCCATTAACAACCTGTCTTGAAGGAATATCGACACCATATGATTCTGAATTAAATTTTTTAGAAATAACTGAAGTTTGATTTGCGACAACAGCAATATTTTTACCCTTTAATAATTTTAAATACAAATTAGTTCTTTCTGCCGCAGTTTTAATTTTTAAGCTTTCAGATTTCTCCTTTTTTACATTTATTTTTTCAACTTTTAAACCCGAGCTTTGAGCGCAAGAAATCAGCTGAAAATTCAGCATTAGAAATAAGAATAAATATGTACTTTTGAAAGGTATAAAATCAATCATTAATTTGAATTACGAGTTATTTATTGCAAAACGCATTATTGCTGGCAAAAAGTATAAAAATAGCATTTCGTCTCCAATAATAAAAATAGCAATTACTGCAATTTCGCTGGGAATCATTATTATGCTAATTGCTTTGGCAACCGGCTCAGGATTACAGTATAAAATTCGTGATAAAATGGCTGGCTTTAAAGGCCATGTGCAAATTATTAATTATGATGCAAATAATTCTGATGTTTCTGTAGTTCCCATAAAAAAAGACCAAGATTTTTATCCAAATTTTAAAAATGTAGATGGAATAAAAAACATTCAGGCTTTTGGAAATAAATTTGGAATTTTAAGGACCAAAACTGATTTTGAAGGCATCATATTTAAAGGTGTTTCTAATGATTATGATTGGACTTTTTTTAACGAATATATGATTGAAGGGAGAACTCCTAATTTAAATCTTCCAAGAACGAAAGAAGTTTTATTATCGCAAACAATCATAAATCGTTTGCAATTAAAATTGAATGACACCATCCTAGCTACTTTCGTAAAAACTGCCAATAGTAAATTAACATCAAATAAAAAATATACCATTGTAGGGATTTACAATTCTGGGTTTGCAGAATTTGACAAAAACATGATGATTGGTGACCTTAGGGAAGTTCAATACCTCAATAAATGGAAAGAAAACGAAATTGGTGGTTTCGAAATTATTTTGGATGACTTTAATAACATCCAAGAAAAAGGGGAAGAAATTTACAGTAATATTGGTGCAACTTTAAACAGTAAAACTATCATAGATAGTTACCCAACTGTATTTGAATGGATTCAACTTTTTGACAACAATGTTTGGTTTATCATAATCCTTATGATTCTAGTTGCAGGTATTAATATGATCACTGCTTTATTGGTTTTAATTCTAGAACGTGTACAAATGATTGGTATTTTAAAAGCCTTAGGAAGCACGAATACAAGTATTCGAAAAATATTTTTGTACAACGCTGCTTACCTAATTTTAAAGGGGCTTTTCTGGGGAAATATCATTGGTTTATCTATTATTTTTATTCAATATTATTTTAAAGTAATTACATTAAACCCAGAAACCTACTATGTAACAACTATGCCTGTTCACGTTTCAATTACATATATTTTATTATTAAATATCGGTACATTAATCATGTCATTTTTAATGCTGATTATCCCTTCATACATCATTACGAAAATCAATCCTTCGAAGTCTATTAAGTTTGCCTAATCTTTTAGCACTTTTCCAAAAAGTCTCGCTTTTCAAGATATATTTAACACAATTAATGGCAAAAACAACAATAAACGTTTAAGAATAGAGCTAACCTTGGGAAGGAGTTTAAAAAAAAGTATACCAAGGTTTTAGAATTGATTTCACACAATTAATACCTGTCTCCTTATTTTAGAACATATTTTTCACTAAAAGCAACATATATTCTATTCGATGCTCATTCTATGGTAGTAATTTTTAGTATTGAAAACTATCTTTAAATATTGGAATGATATTTTTAATTAAAAATTAGTTTTTCGAATGGTTTTACACCTAATTTTATTTGAGTAGTTTCAAATAAAAAATCATTTCATAATTCAAATTAAAATCTATCGAAGAGACGAAATCTATTTGGTATAGTTAAGTTAAAAATGTAATATTACAATGTGTTAAAAAAAATATTTTATGAAAAAACTATTTGCTTTTACTATACTATTTTTATGCATAAATAATTATGCACAAGAGTCTTTTACAGGGCATAGTTTTATTAATATTAAAGACGGCATACCTAAAGTTGGTGTTTCTTCTATAGTGCAAGACCATTGTGGGTTTATATGGATTGGAACTACTGGAACTGGTATTTACAAATTTGATGGTATAGATTACTACGCCTATAAAAATGATTTAGAAAACAGTGCTTCTTTAAGTAGTAATCTTGTTCAATGCGCTTTTGTTGATAGCAAAAAAAGACTTTGGTTTGGTACAGAAAATGGTTTGAACCTTTATGACAAAGATTTAGATCAATTTAAAAGGATATCATTAAAAAGTAAGTACAAAGAAAACATTTTAGATCTCGAAGAAGATACTTCAGGAAATTTATTAATTGGAACTGATAACACAGGGTTATTTAAATTAAACACATCTACTTTTGAAGTTGTTAAAGTTTTAAACAACACCAAAGAAGATCTCACAATACACAGCATAAAAAACACAAAACAAGGTAAAACCTTTCTAGGTACAAATCTTGGCTTAAAAGAAGTCGACTTTATAAACAATAAATTAATTCAAACAAGATTATTTACAGATACAGATAAATCAATAAACGCTGCAATAGAAAATTTATTTATTGATAATAATGATAATTTATGGATTGGGTTTTACGGAGGTGAAGGGGTTTATAAATGCGCACTAACAAATGATCGAAACAATAATATTATTCGTTTAGAGAAATTTGATTTTACATCGAAAAAGATAATGAAGACTATTCAATTATCTGATAAAACATTGATGATTGCTACAGAAAATGATGGACTTTTTCATCTGAAAGAAAATGGTACTTTAATTAAACATTATGTATCAAATAAAACCGAAGAAAACAGCATCCTACATAATTCAATTTGGGAACTATTTATAGATAAAAATGATAGAATTTGGATGGGATATTTTAACAGTGGTATTGCCGTTAGTGATCAACTTTTTGATAAATTTAAAGATCTAAAAAGCTTACGTAATAAAAAGAATTCACTAACTATTCCTTCCGTAACATCTGTTCTCAAAGATAAATCTGGAAATATATGGATGTCTACGGATGGCGGAGGTATTGATGTTTACAATCCTGTAACCGGAAAATTCACACATATAAATAAAAAAAGTAATGCCACTTATTCGGGTCTTAAATCTGACTATATAGTAAGTTTGTTCTTAGATTCTCGCGACAATTTATGGGCAGGAAGTTGGGATGAAGGTATCTTTCTTCTCAAGAAAGGCTCTAAAAAATTTATCAACTTTAATAGAACAAATAGGCCAGAAACAATTAACTCTAATGCTTTTAGAAGTTTCTCAGAGGATTCTAAAGGTAACGTTTGGATTGCGTCTTACTCTGATGGTTTAAACTCTTACAATTTATCGACAAACGAATTTAAAAAATACAATTCAAAAGAATTTCTTAAATATAAATATTTAGGTAATAAAGTAATGTGTGTGTCGGTTTCTTCTGATGATGTTGTCTGGGTTGGCACTGCCGATGGTTTGTTTAAAATAGAAGATTTAGGTGATAATAAGTTTGATATAATATCATTAGGCGAAAGAATGCAAAAAGAATATGGAAATTTATCTGATGTAAACCATATTCTCTCTATCTATGAATCTTCGGATAAAAATATTTGGATTGGAACACAAGGTGCAGGTCTTTGCATGTATAACAGAGAAAAAGATTCTTTTACTTGGTATAACAAACCTGCGGGACTCGGAGAAGAAAATATAGCAGCAATAATAGAAGATAATGATAAGAATATTTGGGTTAGTGGTAATTCTGGGCTAACAAAAATAAACTTAGAAGACAAAAAGTTCACCAACTTCACCTCTAGTGATGGTTTATTATCTAATGATTTTAACTTTGGAGCAGTATTTAAAGATGAAAAAGGAACTTTATATTTTGGTAATTATAAGGGATTAGATTATTTCAATCCAAAGGATATAAATACTAATTCAAGTCTTCCGTCATTACACTTAACCGATTTTAAACTATTTAATAAATCAGTTACACCAAAGGCAGAAAACTCTCCATTAAAAAAAGTAATTTCAGAAACAAAGAATATTGAGTTATCACACAAACAATCTGTTTTTACAATTGAGTTTACAGGTTTAAATTACACCAGGTCAGAAAAAAATAATTATGCTTATTATTTAGAGGGCTATGAATCTTCATGGAACTATGTCGGTCAAAAAAGAAGTGCTACATACACAAACTTAGATCAAGGAAACTATGTATTTAAATTAAAAGCATCAAATAATGATAATATTTGGAATGAAGTTCCCTTAGAATTAAAAATTACAATTCTTCCCCCATGGTGGAAAACTAAGTCCGCAATAATGTCTTATATTCTTTCTTTTATTTTTTGTATTTTTTTATTAAATATCCTAACACAAAAACGCCTGAAAGAAAAAGAAGAACTGAATAACCAACGTTTACTTCAAACCCAAAATGACGATTTAAATAAAAAGAAACTTCAATTTTTCACGAATATCTCTCACGAATTCAGAACACCTTTAACATTAATTATTAATCCTATTAAAGATATAATTAATAATAAAGAACTAAACCTACCTCAAAGTGTTAAAAACAAACACGCTATAATTTATAAAAATACGGATAGACTTTATCGATTAATTAATGAGTTAATGGATATTAGAAAACTAGAACACAATAAAATGAATTTAAGGGCTAGTAAGATTAACTTAATCAGTTTTACTAAAAATCTAATAAGTTATTTTGAAGAAGAAGCAAATAATAAAAATATTCTATTAAGTTTAGATTCTGATGTGCCAGATCTCGGTGTTTGGGCAGATGAAAAAATGATAGAAAAAATAATATTCAATCTTTTATCCAATGCAATTAAAGCAACCCCTAAAGGAGGAGCTATAAACATAGAATTATTTTCTAATGATAAACTTCATCATTTACCATTAGTTAATAAAGAGAAACCAGTAAGAGCAGTAGAAATACTGGTTTCTGATACAGGGACAGGATTAAATGAAAAAGAAGTAGAAAAAATATTCAAACGCTTTTATCAAGTAGAAGATCAAAACAAATCATATATCGGAGGTACAGGTATAGGTTTAGAAGTAGTAAAAAGTTTTGTTTACTTGCATAAAGGAGAAATTAAAGTGGAGAGCAAGTTAGGATCTGGGACTACATTTAAAATTCTTTTACCAATTGGTAAAGAACATTACAGAGAAGATCAAATCATTTATAACCAAGATAAAAAAGAGCAAGTAAAAGAAAATTTCTTATCAATTCAATCTTTACAAGAGACAACACAACCAGAACGAACTAATTTGGCAAAAACAAAAACAGTTTTAGTTGTTGAAGATAATGTAGAACTTATTAATTATCTAAAAAATGAATTAAGCATTGATTACAAGGTATTTATTGCCAACAATGGTAAAGAGGGAGTCGAAGTTGCTAAAGAAGTATTACCAGATGCAATAATTACGGATGTTGTAATGCCAGAAATGGATGGTTTTGAATTTTGTAAAACTATAAAAAATGATGCATCCACAAGTCATATTCCTTTATTAATGTTAACAGCAAGAACCACCATTGAAAATAGAATAGAAGGTATAGAAAATGGCGCAGATGCCTACATGGTAAAGCCATTCGATTTAAAACTATTAAAGCTCCGTTTATCACAATTAATAACAAGTAGACAACTAATTTTTGACAAATATTTTGGTGCAATAAGCGGAGCAGATGAAAAAATTAATTCTAGTTCTATTGATAAAGATTTTATACAAAAACTTTTAGACTATATAAATGAAAATATTTCTGACTCTAATTTAAGTGTAGAGGAATTGGCCTCACAATTAAAATTAAGTAGAAGTCAATTGTACAGAAAGATTAAAACATTAACTGGTCAAACAGTAAATGAATTTATAAGAAAGATAAGATTAGAAAGAGCTAAACAAATTTTAGATTCAGGAAAAGCAAACATAAGCGAAGCATGTTTTAGTGTTGGCTTTTCTTCACCATCATACTTTTCAAAATGCTTTAAAGCACATTTTGGTGTTTTACCTTCAGAACTAGAAGTAAAAAAAGAAACTATATTAAAACACTAAAAATCTATTGTATTCAGAAGGCATTTATCAGTAAAACCAAACAACACCTTAGAGTATTTATTTTAAAGCACTTAAAATCACACAAATACACATAATGAAACTATTGGTGCATTAAATGAACTAAATGTAGCATCCTTGTTAATTTTATGTTAATTAGCTACAATAGTTTTAAACTCTGTATTTTCTGTGTCAAAAAAGAAAGATATGTTCCAATATATTTGAAGAGCACATTAATGTATATGAAACAAAAAGACTTTACCAAAAAATTATTTTATGAAATAATAATAGTGTTAATTATGGTCGCACTATTGTTATTGATTTTTCATAATTTTTTATAAAGGCTTTATGCATCGGACACATTGCAAAACAATTTTTTTTTAATTAACCAATTAATATGAATGATGAACAAATTTAAAGTCACAATTATTGCATGCTTGTTTCTATGTATGCAAAATGTTTTTTCGCAAAACAAGAAAATTACCGGAGAGGTAAAAGATTCTTCAGGTAACCCTTTACCCGGAGTGTCTATTTTAGTAAAAGGGACAACCAGGGGTGTAGATACAGATTTTGATGGTAACTATTCAATATCTGATGTTTCAGCAAGTAATGAGTTAGTCTTTTCTTATTTAGGGATGATTTCTCAAACAATTGCTGTTGGAAACAACTCTCAGATAGACGTTGTATTATTAGATGATGCTACATCTTTAGATGAAGTGATTGTAATGGGATACTCCTCTCAAACAAGAGGAGATTTAACAGGTTCTGTTGCTTCTATAGACATGGATGAGGCTTTAAAAGCACCAGTAGTTACTGCTGCTGAGGCGCTTCAAGGAAGATCTACAGGGGTTACAGTTATTAGTAACAATACACCTGGTTCAGCTCCAAAAATTAATATTCGTGGTTTCGGTACAACAAACAATACCAACCCATTGTTTATTATAGATGGAGTTCAAACAGATGACCCAAATGCATTAAACAACCTGAACCCTTCTGATATCGATCAGATGAATGTTCTTAAAGATGGTGCTGCTGCAATTTATGGAGCAAGAGCTGCAAATGGTGTTGTTATCATTACAACCAAAGGCGGTGGATATAACCAAAGTAAACCTACGGTAACCTTAGACATGTATACTGGATTTTCACAAATTGCAAATACAGTAGACATGCTAAACCCAGAGCAACATGCGCAAATGTTGTTTCAAAGTCAAGTAAATGACGGAGTAAGCCCAAGTCACCCACAATATGGAGATGGTACATTTACCGTGCCTTCATCTATTGTAAGATATAATAGAGTTAAATCATACAAGCCAATCACTCTTTTCGGAGAAGGCGAAAAAAGCGCTGCTGTTACTCCTGGAGGAACAGACTGGATTGACGCAATGACTTCAAGTGCTTTAACTAATAACATCGCATTGTCATTATCTAACGGAAATGAAACTGGAAAATATTTCATGTCACTTGGATATTTAACTAGAGATGGTGTTGCAGCTTATACTGGTTTTGAAAGATTAAGTACAAGATTAAACTCAGAATTCAAAATAGGCGATAAAATTACTATTGGTGAACATATGAATGTTTCATTTACAAATACTCAAAGTGGTAACAGTGAAGCTTGGGAAATGGCATTGAGAATGACACCTTTATTACCTGTATACGATGACGAAGGTCTTTTTGCAGGAAGTAGAGCCCCAGGTATTGGAAACACACGTAATCCTGTAGCTCAAAACTACAGAACTCGTGATGATTATGCGAAGAGATATGCTGCTTTCGGAGATGTTTATTTAAATTGGGAAATTATAGAAAATCTATCATTTAAGACAACTTTAGGAGGTGGATTTAATACTTTTGATTCAAGACGTTTTACATCTTTAGATCCTGAACATGGAGAGCCAATTGGTATCAATAATTTAAATGAGCAAGACCAAACGGCTTCTAATTGGATATGGTCAAATGTATTGTCTTACAACAAAACATATAAAGAACACAGTATTAATGCCTTATTAGGTTATGAAGCATTGAAAAATTCTGATAAAGGAAAAGGGGTTACTGTTTCAGATTTCTTATTCGAAACACCTGACTTTTATTTATTAAACAATGGTGCGGTGCCACCAAAAGTAGATTATGCTTATGATAATTCTAATTCATTAGCATCTGTTTTCGCAACTGTAAACTATTCTTTTAGGGACAAATACTATGCAACTGTGACATTGAGAAACGATACATCTTCTCGTTTTTTAGGTGACAATAAAAGTGCTACGTTCCCTTCTTTTAGTGGAGGATGGATCATGAGTAAAGAAGATTTCTTTAATGCTGACGGTTTTGTTAACAGATTGAAATTAAAAGGATCGTGGGGGCAATTAGGTAATCAAACATTACCAGTGAATAATCCAACCATAAACATTTCAAGCTTAAATAGTTCACAAGCTGATTATTACTTTGATGGAGCTAATATAAGTTCAGGAGCAATTATATCAGCAATTGGAAACCCGAATTTAAAATGGGAAACAAGTGAAACGCTAAACTTTGGTGTTGAACTAGCTATGTTAGATAGTAGATTAAATATGTCTGTAGAGGGTTATCAAATTAAAACTAAAGATTTGATTTCTCAAGATTTTGGGTTAATTAGTACAACTGCAATTGATGCATCTGCTCCATATGTAAATTTGGGTGACATACAAAACACAGGATTTGATTTAGGCATAGGATGGAATGATACCACAGATTCAGGTTTCTCTTATGGCGCAAGTTTAAATTTATCACGTTATAAAAATGAAGTGGTTAAATTGATTGGGGGCGCTCCAGTTGGGGGTAGAACAAATGAATTAAGAGGGCAACAACCCACAAGAACTGAAGAAGGAGAAGAAATGTCTTATTTCTACGGTCGTAAAGTAATTGGATTATCTGATACAGGTAGGTTTGTTTATGAAGATGTAAATGGTGATGGAACTGTTGATGATGATGACAGAACAAATATTGGTTCTCCTCATGCAGATTTCACCTATGGTCTTAACTTATCAGGAGCTTACAAAGGTTTTGATGCTCAGTTATTCTTTACAGGTTCTCAAGGAAACGATATTTATAACTTCAATAAATTTTATACAGATTTTCCTGCTTTCGTAAATGGAAATAGAAGCACAAGAGTATTAAACGCTTGGACACCAAGTAATACAAATACTACTGTACCAGCATTATCAACTTCAATTACAAATAACGAAGGTGATCCAAACTCATATTACGTAGAAGATGGTTCTTTCTTTAGACTAAAAAATATTCAAATCGGATATTCGTTGTCAGAAAATATCACTAGCAAAATGAATATAAGCTCTGCCCGCTTCTATGTACAAGCAACTAATTTATTTACTATCACAGATTATTCTGGGTTTGATCCTGAAATCATCTCACAAAATAATTTAAGTTTAGGTGTTGATAACAGAATTTACCCAAATTCTAAGATATTTACAATGGGTGTTAATTTTAAATTTTAAAAAAAAATGAAAAAAATATTTCTTTATTTTAGTGCGCTAGCATTGGTACTAGCGTGTAGCGATGACTTTACAGAATCACCAGCTGTTGGTGCTTTAAGTGATGCAGCATTGCAAAATGAAACAGGAGTTAATTTAATGCTTACAGGTGCCTATTCTGCGCTAGATGGTGTTCGATTAAACTCTGTAGGAGAAGGATGGGCTCAAGGTCCTTCTAACTGGATTTTTGATACATTGTCTGATGACGCCCACAAAGGAAGTACGGATGGTGATCAACCAGAATTATATAATGTAGAAACTCTAAATTGGTCCACCGGAAGCTCATATTTCTTAGGGAAATGGTCTGCAGTGTGGGCGGGTGCTCAAAGAGCCAATGCAGTAATCGCATTGATTAATACAATCCCAGAAGGAGATTTTAGTGCTCAATTGGCAGAAGCTCGTTTTTTAAGGGGTCATTTTTACTTTGAATTGACAAAAATATTTAAGTATATCCCTTTTATTGACGAAGAAATGTATGCCGCTCAGGAGTTTAACCAACCAAACCTTAGTGCGCCGTGGGATAAAATAGAGGCAGATTTTAAATATGCTGCGGACAACTTACCAAATAGCCAAGATGTAATAGGTAGACCAAATTCTTGGGTTGCGAAAGCATTTTTAGGAAAAACACATTTGTACCAATCTGATTGGAATGCGGCGCTGCCATTACTAGCAGATGTTGTTAACAATGGTCCTTATTCTTTAATGACAGATTTTGTAGATAACTTTAGATTGGCTGGTGAGAATAGTAGTGAAACAATGTTCGCTATCCAATTTACCAAAGATGCTACTGGATCAAATACAAACCTAAGAGGTGCGTTAAATTTCATTAATGGTGGCCCTTATGCTTCTTGTTGTGGATTCTATATGCCGTCTCAAGATTTATTGAACGCCTATAAAACTACTGCATCCGGTCTACCAGAATTAGATACTTACGGAGATAGTGATGTAACTAGTGATTTAGGGATTCCTTCAGCAGATCCATTTACACCATATGCAGATCCATTAGATCCAAGAGTTGATTACACAATTGCTCGAAGAGGTATCGATTATAACGGTTATGGAGTAAGCCCGGGTGCAGATTGGTTAAGAAATGAGCCTTCTGATATTTCAGGTGCTTATCTACCTAAGAAAAACACTTATTGGAACGGTGAAACAGACAACATGTCAACAGGTGGTTGGGGTGAACAAAACTCTGGAGTTAACTATCACGTTATGCGTTTTGCAGATGTATTGTTAATGCATGCGGAAGCAGCTCTTGAAACGGGAGATTTAAGCACTGCACTTACAAATGTAAATATAGTAAGAAATAGAGCTAAAAACTCAAATTATGTGCAAGCGCCAGGAGGAGGTAATGCGGCAAATTATGTAATAGAACCTTATGCTTCCTCTGATTTTTCAACGCAAGAAAATGCTAGAAAAGCAGTACGTTTTGAGCGTCGTTTAGAAATGGGGATGGAAGGACATAGATATTTTGATATCGTAAGATGGGGAAATACGGCTGCAAGAATGAATACATATGTTGAGAATGAATCTCGTGCGAACCCACAATTCGGCTCAGAAGCTGGTACTTGGAGTAGTAAACATAATAATTGGCCAATTCCAGTTTCAGCAATTGATGGAAGTGGTGGGAAATTAACTCAAAACCCAGATTGGTAAAATAAATTTTGAATTAGTTTATTACAGGGCATTGAAAGATGCCCTGTTTTTTTATATTTACGCATATCTAATATCTATTCTCAAAGTAATGAAAAAACTTTTTTTACCATTTATACTTGTGCTCTTTTTATCAGCCTGCAAAAATGATTTTAAAAATAACTCCCCTATTTTCAAAAAAATAAACGCCTCATATTCAGGTATTAATTTTGCAAATACCTTAAAAGAAAATGACTCTTTAAATTATTTGACTTATGCATACATGTATATGGGTGGAGGAATATCTGTTGGTGATATCAATAACGACGGGTTAAATGATTTGTTTTTTACAGGTAACATGGTATCTAATAGGTTATACTTAAACAAAGGCAATCTCAAATTTGAAGATATAACTACTATTGCTAATGTTGAGGGTGACAATAGATGGTTTACAGGCGTTACCATGGCAGATGTTAATAATGACGGATATTTAGATATATACTGCTCAGTGAGCGGAAAATACGGCCCAAAAGAAAATCTTCTCTATATAAATAATAGAGATATGACTTTTTCCGAAAAAGGAAAAGAATTTGGCTTAGCAGATGCCGGACATAGCGTACAATCTACCTTTTTTGATTATGACTTAGATGGAGATTTAGATTTGTTTTTAGCAAACTACCCCTCTACTCGATTTAATGCACCAAATAGTCACTATTTATGGAAAATGAAAAATCCAAAAGAGAACGAAACAGATCAATTGTTTCGCAATGATGGAGGTAAATTTGTGAATGTTACGAAAGAATCGGGAGTTGGCACTTTTGGTCTCTCATTAAGCTGTACAGTAGGTGATTTGAATAATGATGGTTGGCCAGACTTATATGTTTCCAATGATTTTAGTTCACCTGATTATTTATTTATCAATAACCATGACGGGACTTTTAGCGAACAAGTAAAAAACACCACAAAACACACAGCCTTTTATGGAATGGGCGTAGACATTGCTGATTTTAATAACGATCAATTATTAGATTTGATTCAGGTAGATATGATGGCTCAAAATAATCGTAGGCAAAAAGCGAATATGGCGAGTATGAATCCAAGATTATTTTGGAGTACTGTTAACTCAGGATTTCACTATCAATACATGCAAAATAACCTTCAAGTAAATCATGGTGTTCTCAATGATTCATTACCCCATTTTAGCGATGTATCCAGAATAGCCGGTTTATCCTCTACGGATTGGAGCTGGGGACCTCTTTTTGCTGATTTAGATAATGACGGACTCAAAGATATCTTTATTTCAAACGGAACGCGAAGAGAAATTAACAACAGAGATTTCTTTAATGAAATGAAAAAATTAAAATTAACAAAGGCTGATATGTTAAAGAAAAGCCTTGAAATTCCCTCTGAAAAAATTGACAATTTTGCTTTTAAAAATATGGGTGATTTAAATTTTGAAAAGGCAAATGATCTATGGGGAATAAAATATAAAGGATTCTCAAATGGGGTCGTTTATGTTGATTTAGATAATGATGGAGATCTTGAAATTATTACAAACAATATTGATGATGTTGCATCAGTATTCGAAAATACGAGTTCGACTATCAATAATTATTTAATGGTTGATTTTGAGGGCAAGAGAGGAAATAAGTTTGGTTTAGGTAACAGAGTGTATATTACAGTTGGTGATGAAACGCAAATGCAGGAACTTACCCTTACCCGAGGATTTCAATCATCTGTTGCTCCTGAACTACATTTTGGATTGAACAAATCAACCATAATTGAAAGTTTAAAAGTTGTTTGGACAGATGGAAAAACGCAAGAAATAAGTAACCTTGATGTTAACCAAAAAATAACACTAAATTACAAAGATGCTATAGAAACTAAAGCTAATAATAAAATCGTAAAGCAGCTATTCACTTCAAATACAGACAATGTGTTTCCAGAACATAAACATGTAGAAAATTATTACGACGATTTTGTTGATCAAGTGTTATTACCGCATAAAATGTCTCAATTCGGACCTGCACTGGCCGTTGGAGATTTAAATGGTGATGGTTTAGAGGATTATTTTGTGGGCGCAGCCTCAAATCACCAAGGTAAATTGTATTTGCAAACTCCATCAGGTTTTATTGAAAGTAACATACCAGATTTTGAAAAAACATTGATAAGTGAAGATGTGGGCGCAACAATTTTTGATGCGGATCAAGATGGAGATAATGACTTATATGTTGTTAGCGGTGGATATGAATTTGAGGCCAATTCTAAATGGCTTCAAGATAGGTTGTATATTAATGATGGTAAAGGAAATTTTTCATTATCCGAAAAAGCCTTACCAAAAATGATAACAAGCGGTTCTCGAGTTTACAATGCAGATTTAGATAAAGATGGAAAAGAGGACTTGATTGTTTTAGGAAGGCAACTACCAAAAAACTACCCAGCTTCTTCAAACTCTCATATTTTATTAAACAAAAGTGAAAATGGCATTGCAAAGTTTAATGACGCAACTGATAATGTACTAAAAGAATTTAATGCATTAGGAATGGCAACAAGTGCAGTTGTTACAGATATTGATAATGATAGTTGGTTAGATCTTATTGTAGTGGGCGAATGGATGCCAATTAGAATATTTAAAAATAACAAAGGCAAATTCAAAGAAGTTTCCAAAGATATGGGAGTTGATAAGGACACTACTGGTTGGTGGTGGAGTATACAAGAAGGTGATTTTGATAACGATGGCGATATGGATTATATTCTTGGTAATAACGGGCTTAATTATAAATACAAAGCCTCAGAAGATGAAACCTTTGATATTTTTATTAAAGATTTTGATAATAACAAAAAGAATGATATTGTTTTGAGTTATTACAATGATGGAGAGCAATATCCTGTTCGTGGTAGAGAATGCTCATCTCAACAGATTCCGGCGATAAAACATGTATTTAAAGATTACAAAAGTTTCTCTGAAGCGACTTTAATTGATGTATATTCAAAGCAAGATTTAGATAATGCAATTCATCATCAAGTAAAATCATTTGCCAGTATTTATTTAGAAAACGATAAAGGACAATTTATATCCCACAAACTTCCAATTCAAGCACAATTTTCAAGTATCAACCAAATCTTGGTTAATGATTTTGATAAAGATGGAAATTTGGACGCCTTAATTGCTGGGAATTTACATGTATCCGAAGTTGAAACACCAAGAAATGATGCAAGCCACGGATTGTTTTTAAAAGGAAATGGTAATGGTACTTTTTCACCTGTTCCTGTCTTAAAAAGTGGATTTTATGCCTCAGGAGACGTAAAAGACATGTCAGAAATTATGGTCAATCAAGAACGTCATATAATAATTGCAAAAAATAATGATAAGGTTCAATATTTAAAATTGAAAAACTAAATTAAAGTAATAAGGATACTATAAGAACCGTTGCAAAACCAACAAGGGATAAGATCGTAGTCATTACAGACCAACTTCTAAAAGTTTGTTTTTCATCAAGGTGTAAATATTTACTTACTAGCCAAAAACCACTATCATTTACATGAGACATAATTGAAGCCCCTGCTGCAATTGCAATTACCAAAAGAGCTTTATCAATGTCCGTAATTGTATTTGACAATAAAGGAGCTGTTATACCTGCTGCCGTTATCATTGCAACAGTTGCAGAACCCTGTAAAACTCTTACAATAACAGCCGCCAAAAAAGCGAACAATAAAATACTAATTCCTTTATCTGCAAAATAATTTGCTAGCATTGAACCAGTACCTATATTTATTAAAATTTGCTTAAATACACCACCCGCCCCTGTTAAGAGAATAATAATTCCTGCAGCTTCCATAGATTTTGTTGTTGTTTTTAGCAACGTCTCTTTGCTATACCCTCTTTTAATACCTAATAAATACCAAGCAATTAAATTTGCAAGGATTAATGCTGAAAACGGGTGCCCAATCATTTGTAACCAATTTTTAACATTACTAGGTATTGTGTCTTCTTCAAACAAGGGACTATTTAAAACCGTGTTACTCACAATTAAAACAATAGGAATGCCAATAATAGCCAATATTAAACCTACAGCAGGATAGTCCTTATGACCTTTTTTGTCTATTACTTTAGGAGCATTTATATGTATTTTTTTTGAGATATACTTCGCAAATAAAGGTCCACTTATAATTGCAGATGGTATGCCAACTAAAAAGCCAAAAAGAATTACCCAACCTAAATCTGCTTTTAAAATATCTGCAACAGCAATAGGTCCAGGAGTTGGTGGTATAAACGAATGCGTAATTGCCAAACCTGCTAATAAAGGAATAGCGTATAACAATAAAGATTTTTTAGTTTTTCTCTGGAGTGAATAAATAAGGGGTACTAAAATTATAAATGCGACATCAAAAAAAACAGGAATGGCAATAAAGAAACCGGTTATCATCAAAGCCCAAGAAGCATTTTTCTCTCCAAATTTGTTGAGTAAGTAATTTGCTAAAGCCTCAGCACCTCCTGAGTGTTCTAAAATAGCACCAAATATTGCTCCTAAACCAACAACAGTAGCTACAAAACCCAAAGTATTTCCCATACCTTCTTTTATCGTATTGATAATGTCAAGAGGATTCATTCCTGAGAAGATACCAACAGAAATACTTGCAATTAGAAGAGCGATAAAAGCAGGAATTCTTAATTTTAAAATTAAAAAAAGTAACAGTATTATACCTATAATAACTGCAGAAATTAGTGAAAAATCAATCATTATATTACCATATTGTGTGAAAGTGTTCTTGTTCTTTTTTATCTATTCTTTGATAAGTATGTGCCCCAAAAAAATCTCTTTGTGCTTGAATTATATTTGCAGGTAATCGCTCTGAAGTAATAGAAATCCAAAAATTAAATGAAGCGTTTAGGGTGTTTAAAGGAATGCGACTTTCTAAACCATATTTTAGAGTTTCTACAATAGCATCTTCATTGTCAAGTAAAAAATTAAATATTTGATTATCCTTCAAGTAATCATGATTGTTTTTTAAAATTTCAATAGATTTTTCCATAAACTTAGAGCGAATAATACAGCCATTTGTCCAAATTCGAGCTATTTCAGAAAAGTTTAAATCCCAATGATATTTTTTTGAGGCTTCTTTCATTAAAAGAACCCCTTGGTGATGATTTATAATTCTCGCAAACTGATACGCTTTTTTTAAATCTTCTATTTTTGGAGAATTCAAATGAATTTCTCTTGTTATGTTTTTTGATAATTGAACTCTATCTTTTTTAAATGAAGAAATAAATCGATCAAATACAGCAGCAGTAATCATCGTACTCGGAAACCCAAGATCTAGAGACGTTTTACTAGACCAAGAACCTGTTCCTTTATTACCAGATTTATCTAAAATTAAATCAATTAAATACTTCTTTCCTTCTTTTTTTGTTAAAATCTTAGAGGTTATTTCCAACAAGTAATTACCTGTATTTTCTGTATTCCATTCGTAAAATAATTTAGAAATTTCATCATTAGTAAGGGATACTTTTAAAATCGAATATAACTCAGCAATTAGTTGCATTTCTGCATATTCAATTCCATTATGTATCATTTTTACGAAATGACCCGCACCGTCATTTCCAATAAAAGTACAGCAAGGTTTCCCTGACTTGTCTTTTGCTGCAATTTTTTCTAAAATTGGTGCAACTTTTTGATAGGCTTCGAAAGCTCCGCCAGGCATAATAGATGGGCCTTTTCTGGCACCTTCCTCCCCTCCAGAAATTCCACATCCAATAAAATCAATTTCTGCCTGATTTAAATAAATTGTTCTTCTTTGAGTATCTGTAAATAAAGAGTTTCCTCCATCAATAATAACATCACCTTTGTGCAAAAAAGGTAAAATTTGCTGAATTATAGCATCTATTGCTGTTCCCGCCTTAATCATTATTAAAATTCTACGCGGCCTCTCTATTGAGTCCACAAACGATTTTAAATCCTTAAAACCGTTAATATTTTTAAAGGAAGTATTATGAATAAAATCGTCCACAACATTTTCTTCACTTTCGCAAACTCTGTTATAAACTGAAGTAGAAAAGCCATTTTCTGCAATATTTAAACTAATGCTTTTTCCCATAACACCAAGACCGATAACTCCAAATTCTGATTTATGCATTTGTTTTAATCTTTTGAATAATTGTATTTACAATTTCAGGTAAACTCCCAGATACATTTATGTGCAATCCATAATTTGGAACCTCAAGAGCCTCTATTTGTGATTTTAATAAATGGGGGTTCATAAAATGATTTTTTCTCTTAGAAATTCTATCATAGATTAATTGATAATCACCATTTAAAACTACCCAATAATCAATACTCTTGTCTGCATTTAGAATTTTTCGATATGACTCTTTTAGTGCAGAACAAGCTAAAATAGCTCCTTCATTTTTTTTCCAAGATGTAATATTTTTAGATAGTTTTTTTAACCAAGGTAGTCTGTCTTTATCAGTTAAAGGAATATTGATTTTCATCTTTTCAATATTCTCTTTAGGATGAAAATTATCTCCATCGTAAAAAGGAATATTTAATCTTTTAGAGAGTAATTCACCAACAGATGTCTTTCCACAACCACTGACTCCCATGATTACAATAACATTTTTCATTATTTTTGAAGGATAAAAGATGTTTTTAAACCTTGAGCAGCATTAGGCCCAACCCAAACATTAAATGAACCTTCTTCTGCAGCTTTTATTATTTTATGATTCACAAATTCTAAGTCTTTAGAGGATATTTTGAAAGAAATTTCTCTTGTTTCCCCACTTTTTAAGAAGACATGTTTAAATCTTTTTAACTCCTTTACAGGTCTCGTAATACTACCTACAATATCTTGAACATAAAGTTGAACAAGTTCTTTACCATCCTTTTCACCTGTATTTTTAATCGATACTTTAACCTCTAAATCTTCATTAAAATGAATAGCATTTTTAGATATAGACATATCAGAATAATTAAAAGAAGTGTACGATAATCCATAGCCAAAAGGAAAATGAGGTGTAAAACCAGCATCCAAATAATGCGAGTCGTTTCCTAAAGAACTTTGCCACGCAGCAATTGGTATTTTTTCCATTGGGATAAAAGAAGCGCTATCTGCAGGTCTACCCGTGTTTTTATGATTGTAAAAAAAAGGTAATTGCCCTGCTATTTTGGGCCAAGAAACAGGCAATCTACCTTCTGGAGATTTGATCCCATGTAAAACCTCGTACAGAGCTTCACCTCCCATTGTACCGGGATGCCACGCCATTAAAACAGCATCGGTCTTTTCTATAATATTTGTTATTGTAATTGGTCTTCCCGCCATAATAATTAGCACAATTGGTTTTCCTGTTTTTGCCAGTTCCTGTATCAACTCTTCTTGAGCTCCTGGTAAATCAATATTGGCTCTACTATGTGCTTCTCCCGAAAGTATTGCCTCTTCACCACCAAAGAATAATATTACATCAGATTTTTTAGCAATTTCAATTGCTTTTTTAAACCCTTTCGTAGAAATATCTCTACTATGTGTTAATCCTTTTGCAAATTTAAAATTTGCATTCGCATTTCTATAGGCTGTTAAAGGTGTGTTTGTATGTTCTTTTTCTCCGTCAAAAGCCCAAGTACCCAATTGCTCATGCGGAGCATTTGCTAATGGGCCAATAATAGCAACTTTTGTTTTTGTTGAAATTGGTAAAATTGAATTCTTATTTTTTAATAATACCGTACTTCTCATTGCGGCTTTTTTGGCTTCTTTTAAATGCTTTTCTGCATAAAAATTACCAGTATGTTTTTTACTTCTATATGGGTTTTGAAAAAGACCTAATCTAAATTTGATTCGCAAAATATTACGAACAAATTCATTTAATTCTTCAATAGTTACTTTATTTTCTTTAATCAATTCTTTTAAATGATTTTCATAAGCTTCGCTGGTCATTTCCATGTCTAATCCAGCCTTTGCGGCTAATTCCCCTGCATGCTTTTCATCCTTGGCAAAACCATGCGCAATCATTTCAATAACAGAATTCCAATCACTTACAACAAAACCATCAAATTTTAATTCACCTCTTAAAACATCTTTCAATAAAAACTCATTACCTGTTGCAGGAATACCGTTTATCTCATTAAAAGAACTCATTACCGTTGCCGCACCCGCATCTATTGCCGATTTAAAAGGCGGTAAATAAACGTTTCTTAAAAGGGGCTCACTTAAATTTACGGTATTGTAATCTCTACCTCCTATTGCTGCTCCATAAGCAATGTAGTGTTTTGCAGAAGCGGCTATTCTATGAGGATTACTTAAGTCATCTCCTTGAAAACCTTTAATATAAGCTTCTCCTAATATGGTTGCTAAATAAGTATCTTCGCCTGGAGATTCAGCAATTCTTCCCCATCTACTATCTCGAGCAATATCTAACATTGGTGCAAATGTCCATCTTATTCCTGCTGCCGAAGCTTCAAAAGCGGCAATTTCAGAAGATTTTTCTACTATTTGTGCGTCCCAAGTTGCTGCTAAACCAAGTGGAATTGGAAAAAGAGTTTTAAACCCATGAATAACATCTCTTCCAAAAATTAATGGAATTCCGTTTGGACTTTCCTCCATAGCCAATTTTTGCAATTCATCTACATAATCTAAATTCATTATGTTTAAAAAAGCTCCCACATTTCCTTTTTTAACTGATTCTTTTAAATCCTCAGGTAAGATTTTTGCCCTACTAGAAACACCTCTTAAATTGGTTTGACCAATTTTTTCTTCTAATGTCATTTTAGAAATTAAAGCATCTATTTTATTTTCATAAGCTGCATCTTTTGCAAGTTTTGGTTTGTTTTCTTTACAGCTGATAAGTATTAAAATGAATAGTAGTAAAAGAAATATTTTTTTCATAATTGGTTTATTTACTTTGTTCATAAAAATTGCTTTTCACTCCTTTAACTCTCGGGTTTATGCTAAATAAGGAACCTGACAAAGGGTATTTTATTAGTTCTTCTTCTGTCATGTCTATTCTTGCTGAAGTGATATAAAGCGTCTCCAGTTTTTCACCACCGAAAGCACAAGAAGTAATGTTGTGAGCAGGAACTTCAATTTTAGAAATCACTTTTCCTGTTTTCGGATTAAATCTAATCACCGCATTTCCATTCCACATACCAACCCAAAGCATATTGTCTTCGTCTATAGTCATTCCGTCAGGAAAACCTAATTTAATAGGGATTTTAACCGCAATTTTTCCATTTGAAATTTCTCCTGTTTCATTGTTATAGTCAAACTCTTTAATTGTTGAAGTTGGTGTATCTATGTAATACATCGTTTTCTTATCAGAAGTCCAAACTATGCCGTTTGAAATGGTAACGCTATCTATTTTCTTTTGTAAGATGTTTTCTGATGTAATTGTATATAAATTAGCTTTCCCAGTTTCTTGTTCTAAATGCATTGACCCAACCCAAAATCTTCCTGAAGGATCACATTTTCCATCATTTAATCTACTACCAGGTAATTCATTTTTCATATCTGTAAATAAATTACTTTTTCCTGTTTGTATGTCTATTTTATGGACTCCATTTTCCAATGCAATAAGAGCTTCATGTTTGGTAAACGGAACAACTGTACCTATTCTGGATTCAGTATTTAAAATTTTATTTATTTTTAATTTAGGATTGTAAATATTTAGCTGTTTACCTTCAATATCTATCCAGTACAGCTCTTGTGTTTTATAATTCCAAATAGCTCCTTCACCCAAATTAGCTTCCACTCTATATTCTAAAGATGCAATGTTATTTTCTTTTTTTTCTTCTTTTATCTTTTTATCATTTTTAGAATTACAAGCAAAAAGTATAATTGAAAAACCAATAATTGGTATTGTTTTTAGCATGAGTTTTTTAAATTTTTGATTTTGAAAACATCCAGGGAATTAAATCTTGTTCTTTAAATGCCCTCTTAAAGGTATCTCCATGTCCCAGGTTGTACTCCGTGTATTTAACATCAGCATTCGCTTCAGTTAATTTAGAGTACATATTTCTGGAGCCTTCCACTGGATTCCATTTGTCTTTATTTCCATGAAAAATCCAAATAGGAATCTGTTTTATGTTTTTAATTTGATTTGGATCAGAATATCCTGCCATTGGTATAGCCGCCGCAAATAAATCAGGTTTTCTTGCTATAAACTCCCATGTTCCAAAACCACCCATAGATATACCTGTTATGTAGATTCTTGATGTATCTATTGAATTTTCAGAAATTACCTTTTCTATTAATTCTAATGTAGCTTCACAAGATTCTGAAGGTTTAGGGTTCATCATATAGGAGCCATTCTTTCCCAACCCTTTATATGGAGTTTCTGGAGAGTTCCCAATCCACTTCGCCCATTCTTCATTATTGGTTTTATTAGAACATTGTGGCACTAAAATATAACAGGGATATTTAGCTCGTGATTGCGATGTTATTAATGAATTTTTATTCATTATAAACCCAGCATTTCGATAAATTCTCGCTCCGTTTTCGACACCTCTTCCTTCTCTACCATGAAGAAATACAACTAAAGGAATCTTTCGGTTATGTATTTTATTTGGAGAAAATAGGCGGTATGGTAGTTCTAAATGATTAGAAGCCTTGTAAGTATTTTTAACGAATAAGCTATCAACATTTTTTAGTATCCACTTTTCATCAAAAAATGTATTTTCTTTTAATCCTATTTTAAAATTAAATGCTAAAATAATGCTGAGTAAAATTGCACTAGCTAAAAGTTTTATTTTCATTTTTTTTAAAATTTAAAAAAAAGCAGTATAAATTATACTTTATACTGCTTTTCAACATTCCATAATTCAAATTAAAACAAAACAAACTTAATTTTTTTTACAATGTTGTTTGATGCGTTTCCTACGTATATATAGTAAGTTCCTTTTTCCAAAGACCAATCTGAAATTTTAGTATTATAATAGGCTAGTTGCGATACATCAATAGTTATTGTGGTATTTTTTTTACCTCTCTTATCTACATACACTTTAGAGAACCCCTTTAATTCTTTTAAAGCTCTTTTCACTTTAGATTTATGTTTACCAATATATACTTGAACAACTTCAGAGCCTGGCCTACCGCCTTTATTAGAAACATCCAGAGTTACTTTTATTTTATCATTTATTCTGTATTTTTCTTTGTCAATTTTAATGTTAGAAATTTTAAAATCAGAATAAGACAAACCATAACCAAAAGCAAATTGAGGAACGATCTTTTTAGTATCAAACCATCTGTAACCAACTAAAATATCTTCCTTGTAATATTGATTTACACCATCTCCTGGATAAGAAATTTCTCCAAATGAATGTGCTGCATTATCCGTTAATTTCTTTGGAAAAGAAAAAGGAAGTTTCCCTGAAGGATTTACATCTCCACTCACAACATCTGCAATTGCATGTCCAGCCATACTACCTAAATACCAAGTTTGTAAAATTCCTTTTGTTTTAGATATCCAAGGCATTGCAACCGCATTACCTGTTACTAATAAAAAACCTACGTTTTTATTTACTTCGTTAATGCCATTTATTAATCTTTCTTGTCCGTAAGGCAAAGCAAATACCTCTCTGTCATCACCTTCACTATCTTGATGATGACTTTTGTTTAAACCACCAATAAAAAGAACGATGTCCGCTTTTTTAGCAACTTCGATAGCCTTAACATAAAGAGAGTCTTGATTTAAAGTTGCTGGAAGTGTTTTATCATAAGCAGAAGCGCCAGATTCATAACCCATGGTATGAATAATTGTAGCGTTTTTATATCTTGTCTCAAGCCCCTTTAACGGAGATATTTCAAAAAGAGGTTTTAATTGTGATGAACCACCTCCTCTTGTCATATTTCTCGTCGCATTTTCCCCTATAACTGCAATTTTCAACCCTTTTTTATCTTTAATAGGGAAAAAATTATCTTCGTTTTTTAATAAAACAATGCCCTCTGTCGCTACTTTTTTTGCAACTTCATGATGTTCTTTATTATTTAATTTTCCTAAAGACCTATTTGAATTTAAGCTTGTACGATAAATTAATCTTAAAATTCTGCGCACTTTATCATCTACTAAATCTTCACTTAATTCACCATTTTTAATTGCTTTTAAAAATGGTTTTGCTAAATAATAATATTCATAATGATCATCCGCACCAATGCCTAAACCATCTGTACCTGTTCCCATTTCTATATCTAAACCATATAAAGCAGCCTCTTTTGTATTATGGCCAGAACCCCAGTCACTTACTAAAACCCCATCAAACCCCCAATCAGTTTTTAAAATTTTATTCAAAATTTTATGATGCGTTGTATATTGGCCTCTAAATTTATTGTAAGCGCCCATAATAGACCATACATTTCCTTTTTGAACAGCGGCTTTAAATGCGGGTAGATAAATTTCATACAAAGCTCTATCACTAACCTCTACATTAATTTTATCTCTCCAATGCTCTTGATTATTTAGAGCAAAATGCTTTACACAAGCTGCAACACCATTCTCTTGAACTCCTTTAATATAAGGCACAACCATAGTTGATGCCAAAAAAGGATCTTCGCCCATATACTCGAAATTTCTGCCATTCATAGGTGTTCTGTAAATATTTACACCTGGGCCGAGTAAAATATCTTTCTCTCTATATCTCGCTTCTTCACCTAAACTGAAACCATAATCTCTCGATAATTCAGGATTAAAGCTTGCCGCTAAACATGTTAATGCAGGAAAAGCTGTAACAGCGTCATTTGTCCAACCAGCTTCTGACCAAGCATCCCAACTAATTTCTTCTCTAACTCCATGAGGTCCGTCAGACATCCATACCTCAGGTATACCTAATCTAGCTATTCCTTTTGAACTGAACTTAGATTGGGCGTGTGTTAAGGCCACTTTTTCTTCAAGCGTTAAAACAGCAATAATACTGTCTATTTTAGCCTCTATAAAATCAATGCTTGATTGTCCTTTTTCTATTTGAATTTGGGGTATTTTATGCTGCCCATTTAAAAGTAAAACATGCAGAAATAAAATAAAAGTTAATAATGAACTATTCTTTTTAAACGGTAACCTCATCTCTTAAAAATAATTTATGAATATTTTTATTTTTCATAAAACTACTTTTTTAAGAATATACGTGAGTATAACTATTTGAAATAAGATTAAAACATTTGTTGCAATTCTTCTAGCACTTCTACTTTTAACGCATCAATAGCACATTTCTGCTATCTTTTGCATTAGATCTATTATTAATAAGTTTTTATCGCCTTGTTGTTTAGAGTACTTTGGCAGTGCTTTAATATTGCTTAAAAACATAATCAAAACCATATTCTTAATTTATAAAAGAATTACTAAACCACTTATACAAATACAAAATGTTAGAAATAAACAAAGTACCCTTAAAAGAAAAAATAGGATATGCTCTTGGAGATGGTGCCGCCAACATTGCTTGGAGAGGTGTTGCCACCTTTCTATTTATTTTTTACACAGATGTGTTTGGGTTAAACCCTGCAACTGCCGGACTAGTTTTACTAACTGCCAGATTTAGTGATGGTATTAGTGATATCTTAATGGGAATCATTGGTGATAAAACAAAGTCTAAATACGGGAAATTTCGTCCATGGATACTTTGGACTGCTATACCTTTGGGATTAACATTAGCTTTATTGTTTACAACACCAAATTTCGGAGAAACGGGTAAAATCATTTATGCTTACATTTCTTATATTTTATTTACATTAATCTATACAGCCAATAATATCCCATACGGAGCATTAATGGGAGTAATGACAGGTAATGACAAAGAACGCACATCTATCGGCTCTTTTAGAATGACTGGCGCATTTGCGGGTGGTATGTTGGTACAAGTACTTCTTTTGTTTTTAGTTGCCTATTTTGGTAATGTTGAACCTAAAATAACTGTTTCGAACATCTCAGAAAACAAGTTTAAAGTCGAAGTAATAGCCTCCAGAGACGCAGAAAGCGTGGGTATCAAAACAGAAAACGGGCTGGCAACTATTGCTTGGGCAGATGCTGTTAAAAATATTGATACCCCATTAGAGAAAAGATTAAATTTTAAAATGGTAAATGGAGGAAAGTACTCATTTATCCTTGAAGGAGAAAAAGAAATTTCTAATGCAAAAATTTCTATTATCGACCAAAAGAAAGGATATAGTAATTCAATGTATATTATGTCCGCTATTTTAGCTCTACTTATGCTTGCTACATTTGCATCTACGAAAGAGAGAGTATTACCTCCAAAAACACAAAAAAGTAACCTATTAGAGGATTTTAAAAACTTAATGACCAACAAACCTTGGTTAGTATTAATCATCATAGGTCTTTTGTTTAATATTTACAATGCCATCAAACAAGGTATTGTAATTATTTATTTTACGCACTACTTAAATAATGCGTTATTATCGGCAACCTATTTATTTGGATTAGGAATTGCCTCTATCGCTGGAGCATTAATCACAGCGCCATTGAGTAAAAAGTTAGGAAAACGTAACTTGTTTATCTATGCACTCATATTCTCTGGTATCATGAATGCATTATTAATCTTATGCGCCCAGTCTGATATTTCAGGTATCTTTACATTAGGTATTATATCTGAATTCTCGGCAGCGATCTTCCCTACTTTATTTTTTGTAATGTTAGGCGATATTGCAGATTACTCAGAATGGAAAGATGGAAGAAGAGCAACCGGTCTTATATACTCTGCAGGTTCATTCGCGACCAAGTTTGGTGGTGGTATCGCAGGTGCATTAATTGGTTTTGTCTTAGCAGCATACAATTACGAAAGTTCGCCACAAGAGGCATTCCCTGCTATTAAGATGTTAATGAGTTGGATTCCTTCTATCATGACATTAGCGGCAGCGGCATTAATGTTCTTATATCCACTCACAAGTAAAAAAATGAGTGAAATATCAGCTGAATTACAATCAAGAAGAACATCAGAAAGTGATGCTGAATTATTACAATAACGAATAAACTAAACTATAAATGAATAAATTTCCAAAAGATTTTGTTTGGGGAACAGCCACATCATCTTATCAAATTGAAGGTGCTAGTGATTTAGATGGAAAAGGACCATCGATTTGGGATGCTTTTTGTAGTATTCCTAGTAAAATTAATAATAATGAAACGGGCAATGTTGCTTGCGATCATTATCACAAATTTAAAGAAGACATAAGATTAATGAAAGACATGGGCGTTAAAGCATATCGTTTTTCAATTGCTTGGTCTAGAATCATGCCAACAGGAAAAGAAACTGTTAACAAGAAAGGAATTCAATTTTATTCAGAAATAATTGATGAACTTCTTAAAGCAGATATCGTTCCTTGGGTCACATTATACCATTGGGATTTACCTTTGGCTTTGCAAATGGAAAATGACGGTTGGCTTAATAAAGATATTACTGATTACTTTAAAGAATATGCAGATGTATGTTTTGATCAATTTGGTGATCGTGTAAAAAACTGGATTACATTAAACGAACCATGGGTAGTCTCTATTTTGGGTTACGGACAAGGTGTTTTTGCTCCGGGTAGAGTTTCCAAATCAGAACCTTATTTAGCAGGACATCACTTAATTATTGCACATGCCAAATCGGTCAAATTATACAGAGAAAAATATGCGCATCAGAAAGGAAAAATCGGAATATCTAATAATTGTGATTGGAGAGAACCTTTAACTGAAAGTATAGAAGATAAAGCAGCTGCAGAAAGAGCGATTGAATTTTTTATTGCTTGGTTTGCAGACCCGATTTATTTGGGAGATTACCCAAAAGTGATGAAAAAAAGACTAAAAGAACGTCTTCCATCCTTTTCTGAAGAGGAGAAAGAATTGATAAAAGGTAGTTCAGATTTTTTTGGACTAAATCATTACACAACCATGTATGCTGCAAATTCAGATGGAATTACAAAAGAAATTGCTGTAAATGGAAATGGTGGTATTTCTGAAGACCAAGATGTAGACTTATCTATTAACAAAGATTGGAAAGTAACTTTAATGGGTTGGGCTGTAGTTCCTTGGGGTTGTAAAAAATTATTAAAATGGATCGATAAGCGTTATCACAAACCGAATATATACATTACAGAAAATGGGTGTGCATATCCTGATAAGTTGATAGATGGTGAAATTAATGATCAAGATAGGCTAGAGTTTTATCAAGAATACCTTAAAGCTTGTCAAGAAGCCATCGCAGAGGGTGTAAATCTAAAAGGATATTTCGCTTGGTCTTTTATGGATAATTTTGAGTGGGCATCAGGATATGAACAACGTTTTGGGTTGCATTATGTGGATTTTGAAACATTAGAAAGAATTCCTAAGAAATCGGCAAATTGGTTTAAAAAAGCAATAAAAAATGAAAGTGCGGAAGTAACATTGTAACAAAATATGATATCATACAACAGTCGAAATTGATAACTAAATAAAGTTTTTTTAAATTAAAAAACCATCTCTAATGAGATGGTTTTTTTTAATCAACTAACCTAATTATACAAACTAAAAACAATTAACTACTTTGCTTTCAATATTTACTTATCAAGTTGTATGCCAAAATTTAAAACAGGATGTATTTTTAGATATATTTAACATTCTTTAGTCTAATTCCTTCTCTTTTTCACTTTAGAAACTGTTGGTAACTCTTTTTTTAATGCCTCTACAATAGAATAAGTAGCAGGACAAATAGCAGTATTTGCAATCGTTAAATCAGAAATATTTATAAACTTTTTCCTATTTGTATGAGGATATTCTGCACAAGCTTTTGGGCGAACATTATATACAATACAACTATTATCAGCTTCGTCCAAGAAAGAACAAGGCGCCGTTTTTAGTACCATGAAATTATCTTCATCTCTTCGTAAATATTGCTTTTCAAAATCAGCTACTTTCATTCTTAAATACTTCGAAATACGCTCCGTATCTTTATCTGTAAATATTGGGCTTGTAGTTTTACAACAATTTCCACAATCTAAGCAATCTGTCTTTTTAAATTCAGCATCATGCAGCTCTTGCACAACATAATCAAAGTTCTTAGGGACTCTTCTTTTTATGTTTGCAAAATATTTAAGACTTTCTTTTTTGGCCTCTTCTGCTAATTTTGGGAGTTGTTGCAAGCGTTTTTCCATGAAGCAAAAATACAATTATTCTAGACCAAAAATGATTCTAAAAAACAAATAAAAATATGTAATTTTGCATTTTAATTTTAAGATTAGATGAGTATTCAAAACATTATAGAAACCAAAGTAAAAGAAGGTTTTTTAGCTTTATATAACATAGAAATCCCAACGGTAGAATTTCAAGCAACCAGAAAAGAATTTGAAGGAGATATTACAGTTGTAGTTTTCCCATTATTGCGCTACAAAAAAGCAAACCCAGTACAAATTGGTGAAGATCTAGGAAAATATATTTTAGAAAACGTAACAGAAATCACGAATTACAATGTAGTAAAAGGTTTCTTAAACCTTGTTGTTAATGATTCTTTTTACACAAATTTCTTCCATAGAATATACTCAAATACTAGTTATGGTTTTGTTTCGCCAAAGGCAGATGATAAAGCAATGATGGTAGAATATTCATCGCCAAACACCAACAAACCATTGCATCTAGGACATGTCCGTAATAATTTGTTAGGATATTCTGTTGCAGAAATTATAAAATTTGCCGGTAAAAAAGTTTACAAAACACAGATTATTAACGATAGAGGTATTCATATCTGTAAATCTATGTTGGCTTGGGAAAAATTCGGAAACGGAGAAACTCCTGAATCTTCACATTTAAAAGGAGATAAATTAGTTGGTAATTACTACGTAAAATTCGACCAAGAATACAAAAAGGAAATCGCACAATTAATTTCGGAAGGTAAAACAGAAGAAGAAGCTAAAAAAGAAGCTCCGTTACTCCTCGAAGCGCAACAAATGTTGCTAAAATGGGAAGCAGGAGATGCACAAGTTGTGGCTCTTTGGAAAAAGATGAATGCTTGGGTTTATGCTGGTTTTGATGTTACTTACAAAAGTATGGGTGTAGATTTTGACAACTTGTATTATGAGAGTAACACCTATTTATTAGGAAAAGATGTTGTTGCACAAGGTTTAGAAAAAGGTGTTTTCTACAAAAAAGAAGACGGTTCTGTTTGGTGTGATTTAACAGAACATGGTTTAGATGAAAAAATTGTGCTGCGCTCAGACGGAACAGCAGTTTACATGACCCAAGATATTGGTACAGCTATTCAACGTGTAAAAGATTATGCAGATGTTGGTGGAATGGTTTATACAGTTGGTAATGAGCAAGATTATCATTTTCAAGTATTATTTTTAATCTTAAAGAAATTAGGTTTTGATTGGGCTAAACAATTGCATCATTTAAGTTACGGTATGGTAGATTTACCTTCTGGAAAAATGAAATCTAGAGAAGGAACCGTTGTAGATGCGGATGATTTAATGATAGAAATGACAGCAACTGCAAAAGTAATTTCTGAAGAATTAGGTAAGTTAGATGGGTATTCTGATAGTGAAAAAAACGAATTGTACGAAACAATTGGTTTGGGAGCTTTAAAATATTTCATTTTAAAAGTAGATCCTAAAAAGAGAATTTTGTTCGACCCAAAATCTTCTGTAGATTTTCAAGGAAACACAGGTCCTTTTATACAGTATACTTATGCTAGAATTCAATCTATAATTAGAAAAGCAGACTTTGATTACTCACAACCTGTAACAATCGATTTACACGAAAAAGAAAAAGAGTTGTTAAAACAATTAGAGTTATATCCTGAAACAGTGCAACAAGCAGCAACAAATTATTCACCGGCAGTTATTGCAAATTACACGTATGATTTAGTGAAAGAGTTCAATTCTTTTTATCAAAATGTGCATATTTTAGGAGAAGAAAATTTAGACAAAAAAATATTTAGAATCCAACTTTCTAAAAAAGTAGCTGATACTATAAAATCGGCATTCTCGCTATTAGGAATAAAAGTTCCTGAGAGAATGTAAATTAGTTGGCTGTAAAAACAAAAGTTAGTAAATTGCGGGCGCTAAGCATTGAAGTATCATCCTTTTGCTTTTTCAGCAAAAGATAAAATGGACAGCTTATTAAAACGCTCATAAAAGAGAACAAACAACATCAACATAGATAAATAATTACGATTACAATTATGAAATACGATATCATTATTATTGGAAGCGGACCTGGAGGATATGTAACTGGGATTAGAGCTTCTCAATTAGGCTTTAAAGTTGCCATTGTAGAAAAAGAAAACTTAGGTGGAATATGCTTAAACTGGGGTTGTATCCCTACAAAAGCATTGCTAAAATCTGCACAAGTGTATGATTATTTAAAACATGTTGACCAATATGGTTTAAAGGCCGAAGCAATAGATAAAGATTTTGATGCTGTTATTAAAAGAAGTCGCGGTGTTGCAAATGGAATGAGCAAAGGTGTTGCCTTCTTAATGAAGAAAAACAAAATTGATATTATTGACGGTTTTGGTAAGATTAAAACAGGTAAAAAAGTTGATGTTACTTCAGAAGATGGAAAGGTAACTGAATATAGCGCAGACAATATTATTATTGCAACAGGCGCACGATCTAGAGAATTACCTAATCTTCCTCAAGATGGAGTAAAAGTAGTTGGCTATAGAAAAGCAATGACTTTACCTAGCCAACCAAAATCTATGATTGTTGTTGGTTCTGGTGCAATTGGTGTTGAGTTTGCTCATTTTTACAACACAATGGGGACTGATGTGACTATTGTAGAGTTTATGCCAAATATAGTGCCGGTAGAGGACGTTGATGTTTCTAAACAATTTGAAAAATCGCTTAAAAAATCCGGGATTAAAGTAATGACAAACTCTTCTGTTGAGTCTGTTGATACTTCTAGAGAAGGTGTAGTTGCAACTGTAAAAACTAAAAAAGGTGAAGAAACTTTGAAAGCAGATATTTTACTATCGGCAGTTGGTATTAAATCTAACATAGAAAATATTGGATTAGAAGATGTGGGAATTATTGTTGACAGAGATAAAATCTTAGTTAACGACTTTTACCAAACAAATATTCCGGGTTATTATGCAATTGGAGATGTTGTTCCTGGCCAAGCTTTGGCACACGTGGCATCTGCAGAAGGAATTACTTGTGTTGAAAAGTTAGCTGGTTTACACACAGAAAAAATTGATTACGGAAACGTTCCTGGTTGTACGTATGCTACTCCAGAAATTGCATCTGTTGGACTTACTGAAGCAAAAGCAAAAGAAGCAGGTTACGATATAAAAGTGGGTAAATTTCCTTTTTCTGCATCTGGTAAAGCAACAGCAGCAGGAACTACTGAAGGTTTTGTAAAAGTAATTTTTGATGCAAAATATGGCGAATGGTTGGGGTGTCATATGATTGGTGCTGGAGTTACCGATATGATTGCTGAAGCAGTCTTAGGTAGAAAATTAGAAACTACTGGTCATGATGTTTTAAAAACAATTCACCCTCATCCAACTATGAGTGAAGCTGTTATGGAGGCCGTAGCAGATGCTTATGATGAAGTGATACACTTATAAAAACTTATTAATTTGTAACTCCTTAGAAATAATAGGGGGTTGCCTTAACATACAATACATTAAAAAAAACCGAAGGATTATCCTTTGGTTTTTTTATATTTGAAATCTTATAAACTATACCATGAATCCTGAAGACAAAAAACAATTAAAAAACGATAACCTCATCAAATATTGGGAGACAAAAAGAGACAACAGAGTTAAGTATGCTATTCTTCAAAGTCTTTATTTTGCAATTCCTTTTAGTGTTGTTTTTCAGGTATTAGAAAGTTTACAAGGATTTTTTACTTTAAAATTCGCATTTAAATTTATTACAATTTTTAGTGTTTATTTTTTACTAACGTATTATGTTTCTTTCAAAATTTATGAAAAGAAATATCAAAAAATAAAAAAACAACTTTAAAAATTTGATTACCGATAAAAAAAAGTTTTTTAAAGAAATACTTAAAGCAATTAGTAAGCTTATTATTGCGGGAATTCTTATTGGGGTCTTAAAACAATATGATGCGATACTTGCGGGAATCTTAATTCTAAAAATCACACATAATGTTTACAAAGAAATCATTCTGCCAAAATCAAACAAAAATTGGTTGATTATAGCCGGTATGCTTCTTACTGGTTTTGGAGGAATTGTTGGTGAAACTTGGGGTGTTGCAAATGGATACTGGGAATATCATAAAGTTACAAGAGAACTACCTCTTTGGCTACCTTTTGCTTGGATGTTAGCTTTTCACTATCTATATAAATTAGAGCGAAATTTAATCCCTTTATTAAAAGTCAAAACTCAAAAAAACAAAATTCTTCTGGCAATTGTATTAGCATTAGTGCTACCTGCATTTGGAGAAGTTATAACAATTCAATTAGGTGTTTGGACGTATTACTGGCCTTATCAGCTTTTTGGAGTGCCACTATATGCTTTTATTTGTTTGGTATTCGTGCACATGTTGGTCTATACGCTGTTGCATTTAATTTGTAAAAAGTATAAAATTGAAGATGTCGTTTTTAATTAAATACGGTCATAAGTCAATTTATAATTACACAATCATTCTCTCACAAAATGCCATCAATTTAAAATCTCCAAGCAACAATTCTAGTTACTTTATTGCCCTGATGCATGGGTATTACTTTAAACTCTGTAGCCCCTAATTTCTTAGATGACTTTTCTAAGCTTTTTGCATTTTCTTTTTTAGAAACTAAACTTGTAAACCATTTACTAGTGGTTTTGAATAATGAACTTTCATATAAATAATTATGTAAAAAGGCTTTTTCACCACCAATGTACCATAATTCATTATTGTTACCTGCAAAATTTCTAACAGCGTTGTTTCCTAAGTTTTTAGATTTTCTACCATTTGCTCCTTGTGCTTCCTCGGCTGATTTATAAAAAGGTGGATTACACATTACAGCAGCAAAAGAATCTCCGTCAACGATAATACCTTTTAAAATATTTTCTTCTTTAAATTGTTGACGTAACTCAATTTTCTCTGTAAGTTTATTGTCGTCAATAATATCTTGTGCGGTATCTAAAGAATCTAAATCGATATCTGTTGCTACAAAACTCCAATCATAGATAGATACTCCTAAAAGTGGATAAATACAGGTTGCACCTGTACCAATATCTAATATTTTAACCTCTTCTTTTAAAGACAGTAAATCTGCCAAATAATGAATATAATCTAACCGTCCTGGAATTGGAGGGCATAAATTTTCTCTAGGAAAATTCCAATTAGAAATTTTATCTAAAGAACAAATTAAGGCTTTATTAAGCTCTCTTACTGCTTCCGGATTTGAAAAATCTATTGTTACAGTACCAAACTCATTTTTAGCAACGAACTGCTTTAATTCTGGATTTTGGACAATTAACTCATCAAAATTATAACCATTTTTGAAATTATTCTTTGGGTGTAGACCTTTATCTTTCATTATAATTCTAATACTGTAAATTCTAATTGTAAAGGTTTTAAAGCACCTTTTAACGCTTTTATAAACGAAGAACCATACGCTAAATAATATTCAGAAAAATTACGTTGTCGTTCCTCTAAACTTTGGTTTGGTAAAATTTCATTTTGAAGTTGAGTAATTCTATCAACTAAATCTTTTTGTCTTCTTTTCTCTGCTTTTAACAAACGTTTCTGCAGATTTTGTAAACCTTTAACTTGTTTTTTTTCTTGCGCATTTACTGCATTTAAAAATGAAACATCGGTTTGTTTTGCAATTTCTTGCAACTCTAAAAACTGCTTCTCTAAGAGCTTAATCTTGGTATCGAAGTTAACCTTAATCTCAAAATTTTCAATTACTTTTTTAGACAATAAATCATATTGTTTTAAAAACAGTTCTTCAAGAGTGATATTGAGCTTTCCAAGTTTATTTACTTGTTTTTCTGTTACTAATTGTAATGAATTACGCAATAATAAAATAGGAAAAGGAGTTTTAACTTTTTCAAAATAATCCTTTAACTCTAACCAATAAGCCATTTCTCCCCCTCCGCCCAAATAACAGAGATTTGGTAAAATAACTTCTTGATATAAAGGCCTCATAATTACATTTGGCGAAAAAGCTTTTGGGTCTTTATCAACCTCTTTTAAAATTTCTGTTTTAGAAAAAGTAATTTTTGTATTGTTAACTTTATAAACTCCATCTTCAAAAATAATACGTTCTCTAAAATCATCTCCCAAATAAAACAAATTAATGTCTCTCGGACTTACTTGAATTTTATAATTTTTCTCAAGTTCTTTAATCGTTTTAGAAACCTCTTTAAAAGAAGTTTGGTTTTCTAATTCATTTTTTACAAACGGATTAAATAATTGTTTTAAATGGGTGTCATCACCATCAAGAATTACTAAACCATATTCGCCAAACAATTCATTTGCAATGAAACGAGTTGCATCTGCTAAATTTTTATGTTTTAAATATCCATCAGAAAATAATTTCCTTATAAATTCTGCATTTTTAGAACTCCCTAAATGATTCGAAAACACATTAAAAACATCTTCTAAACCTTCTGTAGAAAAGCGTCCTACTGCTCCACCATCTTTTCTATTCCATTGTACTTTTTTACCTTCAAAATTAAAATAATTAATTTCTTCAAAATCATGATCTTCTGTTGCCATCCAATATATGGGAACAAAATTTTGCTCTGGAAATTTTTCTGATAATTCTTCACACAAATTAATGGTAGAAATAATTTTATACAAGAAATATAAAGGCCCGGTAAACAAGTTTAATTGATGACCAGTAGTAACTGTAAATGTATTTCGTTTATTTAAACTCTCTATATATTCAGTCGTTTTTTTAGAAATATCGAAATTTTTATATTGCTTTTTTAAAGCATCCACCAATACTAATCTCGATTGTAAACGAAAGAGTTTCTGCTTCTCTTCTATCTGATTATGGAAACCAGAAATATCAGGAAAATTGTTGTAAAAAGGTTGTAATGTTTTATTCTTCTCTAGGTAATCTAAAATTGTTTTAGAGAAAAACCCGGTTTTTTTAAAAGGGATGTGTGTTATATTCATATTAGTTAAGAATAACACTTTTAAGACAACAATCAGAATCTGTTATAGAGTTCATGTAGTTTGATTAATTTTTGATAAAAATACGAATATTTTACCCTTTGCCATTAAGCTAAAATGAATCTAACAAAGTTTTAACAAGGTAATGAATCTATCTAAGGACAGATAAAAGTATTTAACTTAAATCAAAATGCCAAAAACTCGAACCGTGGCTTGCCTCTTCTTTTTTGACTTTAATACAATAATCACTTTCATTATTATGAAAGAAATATGAACTTATTGTTTTTTCTAATATCAAAAAATCATTTTTTTTAAAACAGCTTTGTAAAAGCTTTACTAGAACTCCAATTAAAATATGCTTTTTTCAAAGCAATTATTTGCATAAAAAACCCTACGCAAAGCAGAGTATTCATTATTTATTTTCTTTTCTGATTTAAAGGTATTGGTTTATCTTGCTTTACAACTGGTGTTCCATATAAATCGTAATCTCCAGCTTCATGAATCTCAATATCAATAAATTCTCCTATTTTAATATAATGTTGTTTGGCATCTACAATAACATCGTTATCTACATCAGGCGAATCAGATTCCGTTCTGCCATAGAAAAACTCTCCGTCTTTTCTATCAAACAAACATCTAAATGTCTTACCTACTTTTGCTTGATTCAATTCCCAAGAAATTTGAGATTGAATTTCCATAATTTCATTTACTCTTTTAAACTTTACCTCTGCCGGTACATCATCTTCTAAAACATAAGCACCTGTATTTTCTTCATGCGAATACTCGAAAGCCCCCATGCGCTCAAAACGCATTTCTTCTACCCAGTCTTTTAATTCTTGAAACATTTCTTCGGTTTCTCCGGGATAGCCCACAATTAAAGTAGTTCTAATTGCCATTTCTGGAACCGTTTCTCTAAACTTATGAATTAAGGCAGTTGTTTTCTCATGCGTTGTGCCTCGTTTCATAGATTTTAACAACTCCGTATTAATATGTTGTAAGGGTATGTCTAAATAGTTACAGACTTTAGGCTCACGTTTCATTACCTCTAAAACATCCATAGGAAAACCGGTAGGAAAAGCGTAATGCATACGAATCCACTCAATACCCTCTACTTTTGCAAGCGCTTCTAGTAAATCTGCTAAAGCTCTTTTCTTATAAATATCTAATCCATAATAGGTTAAATCTTGTGCAATTAACATTATTTCTTTAATTCCTTTTTCTGCTAATTTTGTTGCTTCTGTAACAAGATCTTCAATTGGTGTAGACACATGTTTCCCTCTCATTAAAGGAATTGCACAAAAAGAGCAAGGTCTATCACAACCTTCTGCTATTTTTAAATACGCATAGTGTTTGGGGGTAGTCGTTAATCTTTCACCAATTAATTCGTGTCTATAATCTGCCTCTAAAGCTTGTAAAAGATTTGGTAAATCGTGAGTACCAAAATATTGATCTACGTTTGTTATTTCATTTTCTAAATCAGGTTTATAGCGCTCACTTAAGCACCCTGAAACAAAAACTTTATCTATTTCACCAGCCTCTTTTCTTTTAGCATAATGCAAAATTGTATCAATAGACTCTTCCTTTGCTTTACCAATAAAACCACATGTATTAATTACTACAATGTTACCATCATCTTCAGGATCTTCATGAACGACCTCTTTTCCATTAGCCTTTAATTGCCCCATTAAAACTTCTGAGTCATAAATGTTCTTAGAACAACCTAAAGTAACAACGTTAATCTTATTTTTTTTGATGGTTTTTGTGCGCATATTTATAACTTTTTCCCTAAGCGAAAAGGCTTTAGGATTTAGATTTTAATTAATTAAAGGTTTAATATAACAAAATTAAAACGTCTGCAAAAATAACATTTTCATTATGATTCCATTATATCCTAAAGGTATATTTTTTTTGTATTATTTTTAACATCAAACATTTAACAATCAATTTAAAACCTTGATTTTTACATTATAAATTTTAACTTTTTACACAAAGAAAAAGTCTTAAGATAAATTGTGTTTTATAATAAACGATACCAACAACGAACTTAACTTTTAATATTCAGGATAAAAACATACTGAACATAAACAATAAAGCATGTAATAATTTTAAATAAGAAGAATAAAAAATTGATGTTATCGGAATGACAGAACTCACGAAAAAACAAAACATAAAAACTTAAAAAACAAGTGTTTATGGGTTGTGAGATTCCGTGCTTACGCAATAGTTACTCGACCCTGACCCGATGGAAGTTGCATACGTACGCGACAAAAGTTGCTTACGTATGCAATTTTACAATATTTAAAGTTTTCTATAAATACCTTAATTATGTATTTATTTAATACAATTCTGATGGATTTAAGATAAGTGTAACTCGATTTAAAGCACAAAAAAACTCTTTTTACAGAACAGACTGCAAAAGGAGTTTTTGTTATTTTTTTATATGTTTTGGAAAACTATTTAAAAAAAGAATCTACAAATTCGTGTTTATTGAATACTTGTAAATCGTCGATACCTTCACCCACTCCAATATATTTTACGGGAATCTTAAACTGATCTGAAATTCCAATTACAACTCCGCCTTTTGCTGTGCCATCTAATTTTGTAACCGCCATAGAAGTAACTTCCGTTGCTATAGTAAATTGTTTGGCTTGCTCAAAAGCATTTTGCCCAGTAGAACCATCCAGAACTAATAAAACATCGTGTGGAGCACTTTCTACTACTTTTTGCATAACTCTTTTTATTTTAGTTAACTCATTCATTAAATTAACCTTATTATGTAAACGACCGGCTGTATCTATAATAACAACATCTGCATTCTGTTTAACTGCAGACTTTAAAGTATCAAAAGCCACAGAAGCAGGATCAGACCCCATTTCTTGTTTTACGATAGGTACATCTGTTCGTTCTGCCCAGACCTGTAGTTGATCTATGGCTGCTGCTCTGAACGTATCGGCAGCGCCTAGAACCACTTTCAAACCTTGTTTTTTAAACTGACTAGCTAATTTACCAATAGTTGTTGTTTTACCAACACCATTTATACCAACAACCATTAATACATAGGGCATTTTATTACCGTCTTTATCTTCAGAAATTTTTGGAATGGTAAAATCGGTTTCATTACCAAGATTGGTTTCAGATAATAAACCTGCAATTTCTTCACGAAGAATATTATTTAGTTCGTCTGTTCCAACATATTTATCTTTGGCTACTCTCGCTTCTATTCTATCAATAATTTTAAGCGTTGTATTTACACCAACATCTGATGCTACTAAAACCTCTTCTAGGTTATCTAAAACATTTTCATCTACTTTAGATTTTCCGGCAACTGCTTTAGTTAATTTACCAAAGAAACTTTCTTTAGTTTTTTCTAATCCTTTGTCTAAGGTTTCCTTTTTTTCTTTTGAAAATATTTTTTTAAAAAAACTCATTTTTAATTTTTATTCAAAACAATAATACGCTAAAAAAACGGGTTATTGGTTGGGTTTAAAGTATTTTTAATATTGCTAAATAGAGTCATTGAATCGGTATATTTGATAAATAAGAATTTCTTTAAAAGTATTACCATGTAATCTATCTGAAAACCAAAACATCATCAAATAAAAAAAATATTAGTAATAAAATCATATCAAAAAATATGACCTTTAAACTTAACTCAAACTAAAGTCCATGTGCAACATCAAGCAATAATCAAAAATACATAATAATAAGACGCAAAAAAAAAACTACTTTCTAAAAATAGAAAGTAGTTTTGAATATTTTATAAAGTAAAATTTACTTTTTTGCTAAAAATTCATTCACCTTTGAAGGATCCATAATTGATTCTACAAATGTGTATGCTCCCGTTTTTGGAGATTTTACCATTTTTATAGCTTTACTTAATCTTTTTGAAGATGTTTGTAACGATGCTACTGTTTTCTTTGCCATTGTCTAAGTGTTTTAAATCTATGTGCTCTTTTCTGAGTTCTAGATAGTTTTATTATTTTATTTCTTTATGAACAGTCATTCTCTTTAAAATAGAATTGAATTTTTTGATTTCCATTCTATCCGGAGTGTTCTTCTTATTTTTAGTTGTAATATATCTAGATGTACCTCTTTCGCCTGAAGCTTTGTGCTCTGTACATTCTAAAATTACCTGAACTCTGTTTCCTTTTTTTGCCATCTGTATAAAATTTTAAATCGCTTGAGCTTATTTAGTTAAAAATCCGTTAACTCTAGCTTCTTTTATAACTGCAGAAATACCTTTTCTGTTTATATTTTTTAAAGCTGATGCAGATACCTTTAAAGTAATCCATTTATCTTCTTCTGGAATGTAAAAACGCTTGGTCATTAGATTAGCGTCAAACTTTCTCTTGGTTCTATTTAAGGCGTGAGAAACATTGTTCCCAACCATTGCTTTTTTTCCTGTTAATTCACAAACTCTAGACATCTTTTCGACAGTATTTATAGTGTTATCTCTAAACGAGGTGCAAATGTACAAATAAATCTAAATTTGAACAAAACAAATTCATATATTTTTAAAGAATTTCTTTTTGCAGAATTTCTAATGACTTGCTTACTGTTCTATGAATTACTTTTTCTCTAGGTTGGCCAAAATTAAATTCTTGCACAATCTCTTTAGTATCCGATACGAAAGCAATAAATACAACGCCAACGCTTTTATCGGTATCATCTTTTGTTGGACCTGCATTACCCGTTACTGCTATTGCATAATTTGTTTGTAGTTTTTCTTTAACACCTTTAGCCATTTCTAAAGCCACTTGTTTACTAACAACAGTGTGTTCTTTTATAGTTTCTGAGCATACATCCAACAAATTCATCTTAGCATCTGCAGAATATGCTACCAAACTTCCTTTATAATAAGAAGATGACCCTGCTACTGAAACTAATGTTGCTGCAATTTTACCCCCTGTTAAACTTTCTGCAGTAGAAATGGTAGTATTACTTTTAAGCAACAGTTCGCCTACTCTTTTTTCTAAAGAACGATCATCATCCATACCTGTAATGATCTCTGGAATTAGTTTGTACAGAGCTTTCACTTCTTTATCGAGTTCTTTTTCAAGTGTTTCTTTATGCTCACCTTTAGCAGATAAACGTAATCTCACTCTACCAAATGATGGCAAATAAGCTAGCTTAATAAAAGGTGGTAAGTTGTTTTCGAAATCTTCAATTTTCTCCGCAATAGTGCTTTCTCCCACGCCATAAGTCATAATTGTCTTATGAATAATAACTGGTAATTTAAATTGCTTTTGAATTTTTGGTAAAACTTGATTGGTCATTAAACCTTTCATTTCGTAGGGTACTCCCGGAAGTGAGACAAAAACTGTCTCGTTCTCATAAAACCACATTCCTGGAGCTGTACCAAAATCGTTTTGCAAATACGTAGCTTTTGAAGGCAATTGTGCTTGTGTGCGTTGAATTTCTCTAAACGGGTGATTCATCTTTTTAAAGAGCCCTTTTATATGCGCTATAACTTCTGGATATTCTGTAACCTTATCATCATTAAAAAAGCTTGCAATTGTTTTTTTTGTGATATCATCTTTTGTTGGCCCTAAACCACCGGTAATAATAACAATATCTACTCTTTCTTGGGCTTCTTTAAACGCATTTAGAATATGTTGCTTATCATCTTGTATAGACGTTATTTGATATACTGAAACCCCTATTTTATTTAATTGCTGTCCAATCCATCGTGAATTAGTATCTACAATTTGACCAATCAGTATTTCATCGCCAATAGTAATTATTTCTGCTTTCATGTTTTTTCTTTTCAAGTAGCTAAAAACCAAAGTTTAAAAAATATAAAGTATTTAATAGGTTTTTAAAACTAACTATTACCTACTTAACTCTAATTTTAAAAGCTTCTTTTTCTGCAAGAACTCCCTTTAAAACATCATTTTCTAAAACCTTACCAACTCCTGCTGGCGTTCCTGTAAAAATGATATCTCCTTTTTTTAAGGTAAAATATTGAGAGACATAAGAAATTATTTCATCGGTAGGCCACAACATTGCATTTGTATTTCCATCTTGAACAATCTCGTCATTTTTATATAATTGAAATTTTAAATTTTCTAAATCAAAATCTTCCTTCGCATAAAATTCACCTAAAACTGCGCTCCCATCAAATGCTTTAGCTTTTTCCCAAGGCAATCCTTTTTCTTTGCATTTTGCTTGCACATCTCTAGCCGTAAAATCGATTCCTAAACCAATTTCATCATAATACTTATGTGCAAACTTGGCATCTATGTGTTTACCGACTTTATTAATTTTTACCAAAACTTCCACTTCATAATGAACATCATTAGAGAATGGAGGAATAAAAAAGGGATTTTTTCTTGGTAAAATAGCTGAATCTGGCTTTAAAAAAACAACAGGGTTTTCTGGTTTTTCATTGACTAATTCTTCTATATGTTTTGCGTAGTTGCGCCCAATACAGATTATTTTCATCCGCAATTACTAACTCTAAATTCGTAATTATTATTTTTATTATCTGAAAACTAATAGCTATCGAATGCTATCTATTTTATTCTCCTGCTTCTGGAAAAACAATTGCTCTATTTCCTGAAACGATTATCTGCTGGTTTAAATGGTTTTTTACAGCCTTTGCCAACACTAATTTTTCTATATCCGCACCAATTATTTTTAAAGTTGTTGGTGTACTTTCATGCGTAACAGGTTTTACATCTTGCTCTATTATAGGACCTTCATCTAAATCTACTGTTGCGTAATGCGCTGTTGCCCCTATTAACTTTACACCTCTTTCATATGCTTTTCTGTATGGGTTTGCTCCCTGAAAAGCCGGTAAAAATGAATGATGAATATTAATAATTCTTTCGGGATAGTGGTTGATAAAATCAGAAGATAATATTTGCATATATCTAGCCATAATTACCAAATCTACTTTATTTGTATCTAACAGTTCTTTAACCTGAGCTTCTTGAACCTTTTTTGTTTCTTTTGTAATGGGTAAATGGTAAAAGGGCACATTAAACATATCTGCAATATGTCTTAATTTATTGTGATTACTAATAACCATTGTTACATTACAATTTAAACGCCCCTCATGAGCGCGTTCTAACAAATCATATAAATTATGACTTGTATGCGAAACCATAATTGCAACATTCTGTTTTTTATCTCCATAATTAACAGACCAATCAAAATTCAAAGGCTTAGCCAATTCTAAAAAACTATTTTCTAATTCGTTTTTAGTTAAATTTATTCCATTGGCATTTAAACGCACTCTCATAAAATAAGTATCCTCAATAGAGTTTACATATTGCTGACAACTTAAAATATTAAATCCTTTTTCATAAAAGAAACTGGTAATTTTGGCTACCAATCCTTTTTGATCTGGACATTTTATTAAAAAAGTAACTATTTGTGATTTCATACTAATTAATTAAAATTTGCTAGTTTTAACAAATGTTGATTGACTATGGTATCCATTTTTTAGGAAAATTTGGTTTTCTTTTTTCTAGAAAAGCATCTCTTCCTTCTTTTGCTTCATCAGTCATATACGCCAAACGTGTTGCTTCACCTGCAAAAACTTGTTGACCAACCATTCCATCATCCGTTAAATTCATTGCGAATTTTAACATTTTTATGGAAGTTGGACTTTTTTCTAAAATTTCTTGCGCCCACTCATAGGCAGTAGACTCCAATTCTTTATGAGGAATAACAGCATTTACCATCCCCATTTCATACGCTTCTTGAGCTGAATAATTTCTACCTAAAAAGAAAATTTCTCTTGCTTTTTTTTGTCCAACCATTTTTGCCAAATAAGCAGAACCGTAACCACCATCAAAAGAAGTTACATCTGCATCTGTTTGTTTAAAAATAGCATGTTCTTTAGATGCCAAGGTTAAATCACAAACCACATGTAAGCTATGTCCTCCTCCCACTGCCCAACCCGGCACTACTGCTATTACAGCTTTTGGCATAAAACGTATTAAACGCTGAACTTCTAATATATTTAATCTATGATACCCATCATCTCCAACATAACCTTGATGACCGCGTGCCTTTTGATCTCCACCAGAACAAAACGAATACACTCCGTCTTTTGTACTCGGACCTTCTGCAGAAAGTAGCACAACCCCAATAGATGCATCTTCACCAGCATCATAAAAAGCATCATATAATTCTTTGGTAGTTTTAGGTCTAAAAGCATTTCTAACGTTAGGTCTATTAAAAGCTATTCTGGCAACTCCATTGTATTTCGAATACGTAATATCTTCGTATTCTTTAACAATTTTCCACTTAGGTTGTATCATAATTTTGTATTTTGTACGTTCTTGTAGAAGAATAAAAAAATTGTTTACAAAAATAAAATTCAAATTTATGATAAAGAAATCGTTCCCCCTAATATGTATACTTTTTTTCTTTAATGGGTTTTCACAAAATTTAATTGAAAAAAATTTAGATTCTGACATGTTAGGAACTAAAAGAAAAATCAAAATTTATTTACCAAAAGGTTATGAGGAAGAAGATGGCAAAAACTATCCGCTTGCTATTGTTTTTGATTCAGAGTATTTGTTTGATACTTATGTTGGTAACTCTATTTTATTTGCTGCAAAAGACAAAGCTCCAAAACAAATAGTTGTTGGTATTTCTATGGATAAAACCAGAAAAAAAGACACTTATTTTAATACAAATAATGGTAACTTAAGGGGCAGTAATATTGCTTTTTATCAATTTGTGCGAGATGAGGTGCTCTTTTACATGGAGAGTAACTACAGAACCTCTCCTTTTATTTCATTGATAGGAGAAGGGACTTCTGCTAATTTGATTAGCCATTACTTAAAAGAATCTGTGCCATTTATAAATTCATACATTTGCATAAACCCGAATTTTTCAGATTTTATAGGCCAACAGCTACAATCCTATAACCTAAAAAAGTTTTTGAAAGAAGACAATACTTTTTATTTATACTCAAATAACAGCAGTTCCTTTTCAGTAAAAAAACAAAGAAAGATTAGAGAATTACAAGCTGGTTTATCTTCACTTAATTTAAAAAACTTTAATATTATAAACGATACAATTACAACGAAGAGTAGCATTTCTGCAATTAGCGAGGCAATACCAAGGGCTCTGAATGAAATTTTTGAAATTTACTCTGCAATTTCAAAAGAAGAGTTTGATAAAAATATTAAAGACCTGCCTCCTTTTGACGCTATTTCTTATCTAGAGAATAAATATCTAGAAATTGAATTCCTTTTTGGAAGTAATTTAGGTATAAGAGAACGTGATATTTATGCTGTAGAAAAAATTATAATTGAAAAAGAAAACGGAGATCAATTACGCGAATTTGGTAAAATGATTTTAAAATTATTTCCGAGCTCCCCCTTGGGAGACTACTATATTGGTAGATATTATGAAAGTGGAAAACAACCTGAAAAAGCTCTAAAATATTACAAAATTGGATATGGAAAAATGGATCCTTCCGACCCAAATTCTGATGCTTTTTATGAAAATATTTTAAGGTTAAGTAAGTAATAAATATCGAAAATACATTTTGAAATAATATTCCTTGTTAAAGAACTAAATTTTAATAAATATTTTTCGCTTATACATCTCTTTTGTAATCACATAAATGAAAAAAGTGTAAAATAAGGCCCAAATAAGTGAAATAAACTTAGGATCTAATCCGGTAGAAATACCGAAATACATCCAACACTCCTGAACACCTTTTCCTTCCATAACTGGCAAATAAAAGAGGTTTCCAAGTATAGCATGGAGAACATATGCAAAGATGGCATTAGACCCAAATACAATTCCGAATTTACTGTAAGATTGATTTTTTCTGTAATCGATAATCCACATAAAAGAAGCTAAAAAAAGCATTGCTAACCCTGAGGAAAAAAGAACGTAAGAACTAGTCCAAATATTTTTATTAATCGGAAAACTAAAGTCCCAAAGCATTCCCAAAAATAGAGCTAGAGATCCATAGAGATAAATCAAGATTATTTTGTCTTTTAAGCTTTTATTTTTATTTAGAATAATATGCCCACAAAACATCCCCGATATTCCAGTTGAGATTGAAGGTATAGTGCTAAAAAACCCTTCTGGATCCCATGTTTTTTGATAAAATTTACCAGGTGTTATAAACTGGTCGATCCAAGCAGCAAAATTGTTTCCAGGCTCCAAAACACCTGCCAACGTATTTCCAAAAGGAACTTTAGTCATAAAAATCCAATAAACAATTAATAAAACAACACCTATCCATAAATGATAAAAAGGTTTGGTGTTTAAATAAATCATTGCGCACAAAAAGTAGACCAGCGCAATTCTTTGAAGAACCCCTGCAATTCTAATATTACTAAAATCAAAGTTTGGAAACAAGGCAAGAAAAATTCCAACACTAAAAAGAATAATTGTTCTTTTAGAAATTTTTAAATATGTTGAGAAATCTAATTTTTCAATTTTCGAAAGCGATAAGACTATTGAAATTCCCACAATAAATAAAAAGAAAGGAAAGACTAAATCAGTAGGTGTTACTCCATGCCATTCAGCATGTCTTAAAGGCTTAAACACATGTTTCCAACTTCCTGGATCATTCACCACTACCATTGCAGCAATAGTAAACCCCCTAAAAAAGTCTAAAGAAATTAATCTAGAATTCATCTTTTAAAGTTACAATAAATTTACCTCACCAAAACGATTCTATCTTCTTCAATAACAATTAACTTTTGCTTATATAAATTACCAACTGCTTTTTTAAATGCTTTCTTACTCATTTTCATATGAAAACGAATGGAATCTGGGGAACTTTTATCTGTAATTAAAAGAAACCCTTCTCTACTGTTTTTTAACTTAGCCAATACTTTTTCTACATCAGAACCAATAACATTTCTAAATCCCTGTGGACGAAGAGAAATGTCTATTTTTCCGTCTTCACGAATATTTTTTATATATCCAGTAATCTCCATATTCTCCTCTAACTCTTGAAAAACTTCGCTTCTAAAAAGCAAACCATCATATTCTTCATTTATTAAAACAGTATATCCCAAACTTGTTTCCGTTTCAATTACTAGGTTTACTTTATCCCCTTCCTTCAAGTACATTTCTTGTTCTTGAGAATTCTCGTCTCCATCTTGTATATCCATTACTGTATATTTTTAAAATATTCTTTTAAAATTAAATTATTTTCTTTACTCGGGGTAAAGATTTCTAATATTTTTGGCTTTTCTGATAATTCATAAAAATTCTCTAATTGAGCTGCTACTGTTTCAGTTGAGTTGGCTTGTAAATAATCTAAGCCATACATTTTACAGAGGTGCTCTGCTGTTAAACAATGAGGGGTTTCAAAATAGTTTGTTGCGTTTATAGATTTTGGCCCAGGAATAATTTTAAAAATCCCACCGCCAGAATTATTAATTATAATAATCCTGAAGTTTGCAGGAATATTGGCATTCCATAATGCATTAGAATCATAAAAAAAACTTAAATCTCCCGAAATAAAAATAGTCTGATTTTTAGCTGCAAATGCAGCTCCAACTGCTGTAGAAGTGCTTCCATCAATTCCGCTTGTCCCTCTGTTACAAAAAACAGTATTTGTTTTATCAATTTTAAACAATTGAGCGTATCTAATTATAGAACTATTACTAATTTGCAATTGACTTTTGTGAGGAATACTCTCTAATATTTGTTCAAAAACTTTAAAATCAGAATGCATTGCTTTTGATAAATATGCAGTATGTTTTACTCGCCTTTCATCTCGAAATTTCAACCATTTCTGCTGATACTTGCTCTTTTTTGCTTTAAATGTTTTATTAAATTTAGAAAAAAAATCTAAAGGTTGTTTTTGAATAAATTCAGACAGACAAAAGAAAGTATCTACCGATTTTTTCTCATCAATATTCCAATGATGCGTTGGTTTGTACTTTCGCAAAAATTGTTTTATCCTTTTAGAAACGATCATACCTCCAAAAGTAATTAACACCTCTGGTTTTAAATCTTTAAACTGCTCATCGTCCAAAGAAAAAATTAACTGATCTATAGAATTTATGGCCTTTTTGTGATGTAAATTTGATGTTGTTTCTGTTAATATTAAAACAGATTCATCATCAGCATATATATTTATTAATTTTTGTAAGTCATCATTAGGATAATTTACCCCAACTAAAATCATTTTCTTTTCAGCTGTATTCCATATGGACGCGAGATATTTGTAATCTATTGACTCATCAATGGAGGGTGACATCAAAGTAACCTCATCAACAGATTGCTTCACTTTTTCTAGTATAACACTGTCTAATTCCTTCACAGTTTGATACAAAGGCTCATCAAACGGAACATTTATATGCACAGGTCCATTTTGTGAAACAGCTGTCTGTAAAGCTCGACTTACAAGTTGTAAATTTTCAGTTTTGAGTTTTGAGTATTCAATTAAATTTGCAGACAACAAAATATGATTTTCAAACACATTTTCTTGACGAATGGTTTGTCCATCGCCAATATCAATTAAATGTTTTGGTCTATCTGCAGAAATTACAACTAACGGAATGTTACTATAAAACGCTTCTGAAATTGCAGGATAATAGTTTAACAACGCTGAACCAGAAGTACATAAGATTGCAACTGGTTTTTGTGTTTGTTGCGCTATTCCCAGGGCAAAAAAAGCAGCACACCGCTCATCAACAATACTTAGCGTTTCTATTTTTGGGTGATTAAAAAAACCAACGGTTAAAGGTGCATTCCGTGAACCTGGAGAAATAACAACTGTATCAATATTAAATTGACAACAAGCTGAAATTACAATTTGCGCTAAAGGTTTCTTGGGATACATTTCTATAAATTACAAAATGGCAAAGTTACAAAGTCAAAAAGTTATTAGAGATAAAAAAGTCAGAAAGTAAAAATTACTTTTTCTACTTTCTGACCAATTTTATACAAAAACCAACTACATTGATTAGTTTCCTTTTTGATAGTCTGCTAAAAATTTAGCCAAACCAATATCTGTTAAAGGATGCTTTAATAAACCTTCAATTGCACTTAAAGGTCCGGTCATAACATCTGCGCCTAACTTTGCACAATTAATAATATGCATTGTATGACGCACAGAAGCTGCTAAAATTTCGGTTTCAAAACCATAGTTATCATAAATTAAGCGAATTTCTTCAATTAAATTCATACCGTCCGTAGAAATATCATCTAGACGACCAATAAATGGAGAAACATAAGTTGCGCCTGCTTTTGCTGCCAATAAAGCTTGTCCTGCAGAAAACACCAATGTTACATTTGTTTTTATACCTTTAGATGAAAAGTACTTACATGCCTTTACACCATCTTTTATCATCGGTAACTTCACCACAATTTGCGGATTTAAAGCTGCTAAAGCCTCTCCCTCTCTTACCATTCCTTCAAAATCTGTAGAAATTACCTCTGCAGAAACGTCACCCTCAACCAATTCACAAATTTCTTTGTAATGGTTAATGATATTAGATTCACCCGTAATTCCTTCTTTAGCCATTAATGAAGGGTTCGTAGTTACACCATCTAAAATGCCCAAAGCTTGTGCTTCTTTAATTTGCTCTAAATTTGCAGTGTCAATAAAAAATTTCATATGTGTTTTTTAGTTGTTTGTTTTGTTTTTTAATTACCTCTTTAGATCGGATTTTTTTTTCACTTTTTTTTATTCTATCCGCAACCGACCGTTTTTCTTCTCGAATTAAAAGTAAATAAGATTTCATCCCCAATTTCACAAACAAAGATAGTTACTTGTTTATAATTTTAAGAGGTATACTGTAAGTATTTTTTTTTACCACTTTCGAGTTAAAAACAACTTTACAACTATAATTTAAAATGATTCATTAAGATTTTCTGATAAGTTCTATCCGGTAATATTCGTTTTAAAACGATGGAAAATTTCTCCATAATCCCGCCAACCTTATAATGAATCTTTGGGTTTTTAGAATTTATAATTTTATAAACTGCCTTTGCCATTTCTAAAGGATTCATGCCACTATTTACATGCGCATCCATCAAATCTAAATTCTTCTGGTAATTTTCTTTGTATGCAGATTTTTCAAAAACTGGTGTGTGGTATCTTCCTGCTGCAATATTCGTAGCAAAATCTCCGGGAGCAATGTTTACAACTTTAACTCCAAAAGGTTTTACCTCCATACTCGTTGCCTCAGTAATAATTTCTAAAGCTCCTTTTGTGGCAGAGTATAGACCTCTAAAAGGCAACCCCATGTAACCAGCAATAGATGTAACATTTATAATTATTCCTGATTTTTGCTCACGCATTTGCGGCAAAACAGCCTTCATTACATCAATTGCGCCAAAAACATTGGTATTAAAAACAGTACGCATTTCATTCGTTGGTGTATCTTCAATGGGCCCTGTAATTCCCATCCCTGCATTATTTATCAAAATATCTAACCTACCTTCTTTTTTGATAATTAAATTAACAGCACTTTTAATCGTATCTACTTTTAAAACATCTAAAGCTATCAAATCAAAAGAAAAATCGGATATATTTTTTGGATTTCTACCAGTCCCATAAACCTTATATCCTTTTTCTGATAAATAAACAGCAATAGATTTTCCAATTCCTGAAGAAGCTCCCGTGATTAATACGACTTTAGACATAAGATTTTAAATAATTAAAAGATTAAATATTACACAAATATCTGAAAAGTAAATGAAGGAAACTAAAAACAAAATAACTTCTGTAAAAAGAAAAAATCTGAAGAGATTCAGATTTAAATAGAGAAATAAAAAATGGCAAGCTACCTACATCACACTGCTACAACCTAATACCTTTGCTGCGTTCCCGCCCTGGAGGATTCAAAGGGAGCTAGTTGTGTAGGACTTGCCGCTGCAAAGCTACAATCATTTTTAAATATCCACAATCTTTTTTAATCAATTTTGTAACATTTTTTATTCTTTCGCTACTAATCAAATAATTAAAGATAGAAAACATATCTTTACATAAATGATTAACAAATAAAGCCATTTATATAACTAACTAATTATCAAAATAAATATGGAAAATCAAGTGTCAAGCAAAAGTGTTATTCTAAATCAGGGACTCTACCTAGGAATTGTATCTATATTAATCAACTTAGTCGTTTACGCTCTAGGAAATCATTTACAACCTCACTGGTCTGTAAGTGTTTTATTTTTTGTTGTATTAACCGTATTCATTGTAATGGGAATGAAGCAATTCAAATCAGGTAATGGCGGATTTATGTCTTGGGGCGAAGCCGTGAAGATTGGTGTTGGATTGACTATGATCAGTGCCGTAATAGTGACCATTTATAATCAAATATTTATGAATTTCATAGAGCCTGATCTCATGCAACAAATGTCAGCTTTGCAAGAGCAACAATGGATAGATGCCGGTCTGAGCAGTGACCAAATAGAAACTTCTAAAGAAATGATGGAGAAATTTCAAGGGCCATTAATTACGTCCGCAGTTGGTCTATTAGTTAGTGCTATTTTTGGTTTTATTGTATCTGCAATAGCAGGTGCTGTAATGAAAGAATCTGCTGAAGATCAGTATTAGAAAGAAAAAAAATAAGTGAATTAAAGGTAAAACATATTCATATGTTTTACCTTTACTTTTTTATAGAATATTTTCAATGCAAGGCTAATGGACATATCGGTAGTTATACCTCTATTAAACGAAGAAGAATCTTTACAAGAATTATATGATTGGATTGCAAAAATTATGCAGTCCAATTCCTTTGTATACGAAGTTATTTTTATTGATGATGGAAGTTCAGACAAATCTTGGAATGTTATTAAAAAACTATCATCGAAAAATGAAGCTGTAAAAGGCATTCGTTTTCAAAAAAATTATGGAAAATCTCAAGCTCTAGACGCTGGTTTCGAAATGGCTGAAGGAGATGTGGTTATTACTATGGATGCTGATTTACAGGATAACCCAAATGAAATACCTGAATTATATAACTTAATTAAAAAAGAGGATTTCGATTTAATTTCTGGTTGGAAAAAGAAGCGTTACGATAATGTTATTACTAAGAACATTCCTTCTAAATTATTTAATGCCGCAGCTAGAAAAACCTCTGGATTAAAATTACACGATTTTAATTGCGGATTAAAAGCGTACAAAAGTGAAGTTATAAAAGCTGTCAAAGTAAGAGGCGAAATGCACAGATATATACCTGTTTTAGCCAAAAATGAAGGATTTACTAAAATCGGAGAAAAAGTAGTACAACATCAGGCAAGAAAATATGGAGAAACTAAATTTGGTATGGATCGTTTTGTAAACGGTTTTTTAGATTTAATTACAATTTCATTTTTATCCAAATTCGGAAAAAGACCCATGCATATTTTTGGACTTTGGGGAACAATAATGTTTCTCTTTGGAACTTCATCTGCTTTCTATATTGGAAGCCGAAAACTATACAACGTTTTTAAGGGTATAAAAACAATTTTAGTAACTGATAACCCTTGGTTTTATATAGCACTCACATCTATGATATTAGGTACGCTGTTGTTTTTATCTGGCTTTATTGGAGAACTTATCATAAAGACAAAAAGTAACGAAAAACACTATACTATAAAAGAGAAAATTAATTTCTAAATTTTATATTTGCACATCAATTAAGAAACTACATGAAAGAATTTTTAGACAAAGCAAAACAATGGCTTACATCAACTTTTGATGCTGAAACGCAATCTGAAATAAAAGATTTAATTAAAAATAATCCTGATGCCTTAGCCGATAGATTCTACAAAGACATGGAGTTTGGAACTGGTGGAATGCGCGGAGTAATGGGCGCAGGAACCAATAGAATTAATAAATATACATTGGGTAGAGCAACACAAGGCTTATCCAATTATTTAATAAAAAGTGTTCAAAAAGAACAATTAAGCGTTGTAATTGCGTTTGATTGTAGACACAATAGTAAAAAGTTTGCAAAAATTGTAGCTGATGTATTATCCGCAAATAAGATAAAAGTATTTCTTTTTGAAGATTTACGTGCAACACCAGAATTATCATTTGCTGTTCGTCATTTAGGATGTGATGCCGGTATTGTTTTAACAGCGTCTCATAATCCGCCAGAATATAATGGTTACAAGGTGTATTGGGCAGATGGTGGACAAATAGTTCCTCCGCATGATGGAGGAATTATAAAGAATGTGAACGCATTAGACTTCTCTGAAATTAAATTTACTGCAAATGAAGATTTAATTGAATATATAGGTAAAGATGTAGATAGTGCCTTTATAAATGGTGCTGTAAAAAACGGTTGCTTATCGGACGAAATAGACAGAAAAAATTTAAAAATTGTTTTTACCTCTTTGCACGGAACATCAATTATTTCTGTTCCGGAAGCGTTAGCTGAAGCAGGATATTCTGACGTTCATATTGTTGAAGAACAAAGAATCCCAAATGGCGATTTTCCTACTGTTAAATCTCCAAATCCAGAAGAGCCAGAAGCTTTAAAGATGGCAACGGAATTGGCTAATAAAATTGGAGCTGATATTGTTATTGGTACAGATCCAGATTGCGATAGATTAGGAGTCGCTGTAAGAGACATTGATGGAAATATGAAGTTAATGAACGGTAACCAAACCATGGTTGTTATGACCGAATTTTTGCTGAAAAAATGGAAAGAGGAAGGTAAAATTAATGGTAATCAGTTTATAGGTTCTACGATCGTTTCTACAGAGTTAGTAAATGATATAGCTTCTAATTATAATGTAGAAACAAAAGTTGGCTTAACAGGTTTTAAATGGATTGCGAAAATGGTAAGAGATTTTCGGGAACTTGACTTTATTGGTGGTGGTGAGGAAAGTTTTGGATACATGGTTGGTGATTTTGTAAGGGACAAGGATGCCGTAACTGCAACATTGTTAGCGTGTGAGGTTGCTGCGTATGCAAAACAAAATGGAAGTTCTTTTTACCAAGAGTTATTAAACATTTACACTCAAAACAGCTTTTACAAAGAACATTTAATTTCTATTGTTAAAAAAGGAATGAATGGTGCTGCAGAAATTCAGCAAATGCTCAGTGACATGAGAAATAGTCCATTAACTGAAATTGATGGTGAAAAAGTAGAAACACTGTCAGATTATCAAGCTTCAACAAGAAAAAATTTAATTACCGGAGAAGTAACATCAATAGATTTGCCAAAATCTAATGTGCTCATATATCAAACTGCAAATGGAACAAGAATTGCAGCCAGACCAAGTGGTACTGAACCAAAAATAAAATTTTATTTTAGTGTAAATTCAACTTTAGGTTCTATAAAGGATAGTAAGGTGACAGAAAAAGCATTAGATGATAAAATCCAAAGAATTATTAAAGAAATGAAGTTAAATTAATGAGTTACTTTAAAGACATTCTTAAATATGAAAGGAAGTATAGAAAATTTACACTTTTAAATATTCTCTTTAATATTTTTTACGCAATATTCAATGTTTTATCTGTTTTGGCTTTTATTCCTGTATTGAATATTTTATTTGGTAAGGATGAAAAAGTTAAAATAAAACCTGTTTATGACGGACTTACTAACATAGGTAGCTATCTTGAAAGTAGGTTTAACTACTTCATCTCTAGCAAAATAATTGAAGATGGAGAAGTGAATGTGTTATTGTTCATTTGTTTACTTTCACTTTCCTTATTTTTCTTCAAAAACTTGTTTAGATATTTAGCCTCATACGTTATTACATTTTTAAGAACAGGAATAGTAAAAGACTTACGTGATAATTTATATCACAAAATTGTGGAATTACCAATATCCTATTTTACTGAGAAAAGAAAAGGAGACATTATTGCAAGAATGACCTCTGATGTTCAGGAAGTTGAGAACTCTATCTTAACCTCAATTGAAACCCTAGTAAGGGAACCATTAACAGTAATAATTTCTATTGGAATTATGCTTTTTATTAGTGTAAAATTAACACTATTCGTTTTTGTACTATTACCAGTTTCTGGATTTATTATTTCATCCATCAGCAAAAAATTAAAAGCTCAATCAATTAAGGCTCAAAAAGAAACAGGAACTTTTTTATCTTTTATTGAAGAAACCTTAACCGGATTAAGAGTTATTAAAGGTTTTAATTCTGAAAAAATTATTGAGCATAAATTCAATAACTCGACCTCTACTTTTAGAAACTTAATGACGAGCGTTTTTCATAGGCAAACATTAGCGTCTCCTATGAGTGAATTTTTGGGCTCTGCCACAATTATTGCTATTCTTTGGTATGGAGGAACGGATGTTCTAAAAAACACAAGTTCTTTAGAGGCTGGTAAATTTATGGGATATATAGTACTCTTTTACACAGTTTTAAATCCCATAAAACTAATTACGACTACTTTTTATAACATAAAAAAAGGTGAAGCATCAGCCGAAAGAATCATGGAAATTTTAAATACTGAAAACAGTATTAAAGACAAACCAAATGCTTTAGTCAAAGAAAAATTTGAAAATGAAATTGAATTTAAAAATATTTCTTTTAAATATAAAGATGAAAATGTTTTAAAAGATTTTTCTTTAACAGTAAAAAAAGGAGAAATGGTTGCGTTAGTTGGGCAATCTGGAAGTGGAAAATCTACCTTAGCAAATTTAATTACTCGCTTTTACGATGTCGATAAAGGAGAAGTTTTAATAGACAACACAAACATAAAAAACGTTACAAAAAAATCCTTGCGAGGCCTAATGGGGATTGTAACGCAAGACTCAATTCTATTCAACGATACAATAACAAACAACATAAAGTTAGGAACAGAAAACGCGACTGATGAAGCTATTTTAGATGCCTCGAGGGTTGCAAACGCAAATGAGTTTATTCAGAATTTACCAGAAAAATTCAGCACAAATATTGGTGATGGTGGAGGCACCCTCTCTGGCGGACAAAAACAACGTTTATCTATTGCTAGAGCTGTTTTAAAGAATCCACCAATTATGATCTTGGATGAAGCTACTTCAGCTTTAGACACAGAATCTGAACAATTAGTTCAAGTTGCATTGGAAAAAATGATGCAAAATAGAACTTCTTTAGTAATTGCACATAGGTTATCTACCATCCAAAAAGCAGATAAGATTGTTGTAATGAAAAAAGGAAAGATTGTAGAACAAGGAAAACATGATGAGTTATTGGCTAAAAAAGGAGAATATTATAAATTGGTGACAATGCAATCTTTAAGTTAAAACTGTCTTCATTAACACTTTTATCTTTTAGAACTGAGTTAAATTATTTAGTGATTTTTTTTAGAGAGTGTGTTTAAATAATATAATTGATAAATATAAGACAAATCAATTTAAGAGCAATGTAACTAATCAGCCAGAAATAAATATTAAGTTTAACTATTTATTAAGTGTTCTATTTATAAAATAATAGTTTTTAGTTGAGAAAAAAAAGTATTGTTTTATTGGTATAGGCTTTAGTTAATAGTTTACATATAATAATGTTTTAACCCATACTAGCCTCTTTAATTTTGGCAATCTATGCAGACTCATTTAGACTTGGTTTCACTTAGATTTTAACAGGAAAGCTATTAGGTGTATTTTTTTAGACTACTTAATAAAATATGATGTTCGCTCCCTCTTATTTGAAGGGCTTTTCTTATAAATGCTGACCTAAAATGTTAACATACGATTACCTTTACTACTTATAAGGTTTTTTGAACATTTGTAGCAACTCTCTTTTCAAAATCAATATAACCCATAGCCTTTTTTCTATTTGATTTTATCCAATTAAGTTTTGATGTATAAGCTTCAGAACTGATTCCCTTTAAGGCAAGCTTAATATCTGCTGCTGTTTTGCAAATTATCATGCCACGGATATCAAAATAATTTCCAATGTTAGATGATCCCCAATAAATTGGTATGGTTTCACAAAGAAAACAATCAATCAGCTTTTCGGTAAAATAGTTTGATTCTTGATTATTTTCAATCACAATAGAATAGTGGTAAGGTGCTAAACCATCTTCTTTGTTTTCAAAAGACTTATAACCACGCCCCATAATATCCACATCTAAATCAATACTAAGTAGATAATTTACAATTTTATGTCTAAGTTTATGTCCTTCAAGTTTATTTTTTTTAGATGCAATAAGTGATAAAAGGTTTGTTTTTTCAATATTTACAGAATTAATATCTTTAATAAAGGTACTCCCAGATAAAAATAAAATTCCATTTTCAATGTTTTTCAAGAGTATTTCTGACTTTGTTAGTATCTTATAAAATCTCCAATGTAAAAAACGTGACCAATTTATGTATTTTTGATGGATAATATCAGGCTCACATATAACTACAGAAATTTGAGCTTTGACATTAAAACGCGGAAATAAAAATACAGATTTACGCGGATTTGTTATTAGGTGATCCGTTTTATCCATATCTGAAATAGTTCCATTAATCAATCTATCGGGTCGCCCAAGTGGCCATTGTAAATCGTCTAAAGACATTTTACTAAGGCCAAAATTAGGATAAGTTCCATAAGGTATAATAGCTATCGCAGGTGTATATTTCATCTATTTAAAAAACTTAATTGCAGTCAATTTTTTCTATTAACACATAGTTATACCAATTTAAGACTAGTTCTACTAAGTTACGAATATACAAATTTCATTGAATTCACCACTATAGCTCTAAAAGTCATTTTTACAATATTCCTTTAATTTATGACAGAACTACATTTATTAATATTTGAGTTTTCAGTCTATCTATATAATCTGTTACTAATAATTCTATTATACATTTATATTCGTTTAGTGATTTCCAATTTTTAAATCTACTGAAATATACTTTTTATTGTAACTTTTTATATAAAGGCAAAAGTTTATTTAAAATACCTCTAAAATAAATATATTTGCATCCATAAATATCTGAAATGCTAAAGAAGACTCCCAATTATATTAAATACATTTTTACTAATGTTTTATTTCTATTTGCTTATATCTTATTTTTTAGAGTGCTATTCTATTACTTTTTCGCACAATTAGAAAATGTTTCTTCCTCAGAAATTCAAAAAGCTTTCTGGTTAGGTATTCGTTTTGATATAAAATTAGCTGTAATTAATTTCTTCCCTTTAGCTGCTTTAATTTTAATAACAAACCAACGTTTTTTACAAAGTAAATTTTACAGAAAATTTGCAAACGTATATTTAGTAGTTGCTTATATAATTCTTACCCTATTTTACCTTTTTGATTTTGGTTATTATAATTATTTAAATATTCGATTAGATGCTTCTTCATTAAAATTTTTAGGTAATTTTAAAATATCTGGACAAGTTTTAATTGAGAGTTATCCTGTTTATAAAATATTTTTTGGAATACTTATTTTAAGTTATTTCGTTCTTAGATTGTCTAAAATCATTTATAAATCATTTTCAATTCAAACTAGTACAACTTCAAATAAAATAAAAACTTTATATTTCATTAGCACAATTTTACTTTTATCTTACGGGGTTTATAACAGCACAACGCATTATCCATTACGATGGAGCGAAGCTTTTTTCTCTAAAAAGAATGCTGTAAATCAGTTTGCACTTAATCCTATTTTGAATTTTTTTGATAGTTTTTCATTTAGAAGTGAAGAAGTAAATATTAAAGAGTTTAAAAAATATTATCCTGTAATTGCTAAACGTCTAAATTTGCAAAAAAACGAAATTTCATTTGAGAGGAAAGTAACTTTCGATTCTATTTACACGAAAAAACCCAATGTTGTAATTGTAATGATGGAATCTCTTGGAGTAAAACCAATAAGTTTTTACGGGAACCCAATGAAAAATACTCCTATTTTAGATTCTCTAATAACAAAAAGTATAAGTTTTCCTAATTTCTATATTCATAAATACGGAACAGCGGCAAGTGTCTTTGCAAGCATTACTGGCTTACCAGACGTTCAAAATATAAGAACAGCTTCAAGAAATCCTTTGATTCAAGATCAGAGAATTATTTTTGATCAATTTAATGGTTATGAGAAACTATATTTTTTAGGTGGAAGTGCAAATTGGGCAAATATTAGAAGTATTTTTCAATCAAACATTAAAGACTTAAAAATATTTGAAGAAGGAAGTTATGAAACCGAAAACAGAGCAGATGTCTGGGGTATAGATGATTACGAACTTTTTAAAGAATCTAATAAGACCTTAGAAAAATTAGCTAGAAAAAACAAGCCTTTTATAGCTTATATTCAAACCTCCTCTAATCACGTTCCTTATACTGTTCCTGATCAAAAAGAGAATTTCAAACCGCTAAAAGAAGATGATATTATTTCTGAAGTATTGGAAAAAAGTGGCTTTAGATCTGTTGCACAAATAAATGCTTTACGCTATTTAGATTTTAATATTGGTCGTTTTTTAGATAGAGCAAAAAAATCTGGTTACTATGAAAATACCATTTTCGCATTTTTTGGAGACCATAACACAGCAATGACCAGAACGAGTTTACTGCCTAAAGAATATGATTTAAATATTGAAACGTTACATGTTCCTCTTATAATTCATGCTCCTAGATTTGTAAAACCGAAAATAATAGAGAAGAACGGAAAAATAATTGACCTTTTTCCTACAATTACAAATTTGGCTAAAGTAAATCATACAAACTATACATTAGGAAATAATTTATTAGATTCAACCAATACAAAAACATCTTCTTTTGTGTATTTAAAAATCAATGGTGAACCGGCCGTCGGTCTATTAAAAGACAGTTTATATTACTCTAAAACTAGAGTAACAAATACAAGCGGTTTGTACAACTTAAATGAAAATAGCTTAACAGATTTAAAAGACATATATCCAAGACAGTTAAAAGAAATGGATAGTTTATTGGAGGCTTATTATCATTCAACCAAATATTTATACTTTAACAATAAAAAGAGGGTGGTGGATTAAATACTTTAAAAAACCCCAACACTAATCCGATAATTTGGGGTGCTTATATTAGAATATTATAAAGCAATATGCACCTAAAATAAAGGATTTCACTTAGACATTTGAACGTAAAAATCTGGATTTTAGGATGCAAATAAATAGACATACTACAAAGAATCTATTGTTATAAAAAGAATATTCATGATAACTGTGTATCCGTATTGAAAAAAACAGTAGAAATCAGAAGTGTTTGGTCATAATAAGCATATTTAATCTACTACCATTATATAAGTTTAACATAAAATACACTTAAAATAAAAGGATTTCTAAAAGTACATTTACAAATATATTATTTTTATTTTTTTTTAGGAAAAGTAGATATCTATAAAAAATACCATCTTTACACTAATTTCAACCCTAAACTCACTCCCTTTTGAATCATAAAATTATAGGAGGCTGCTTTTTCATTTGGAATTTCACCCTCTAAAATAGCTTCTTTTATAGCTTCTTTTATTTGTCCAATTTCTCTACATGGTTTTAAGTTAAAAGCCTTCATAATTTCTTCTCCAGTAACTGGAGGTTGAAAATTACGAATTTGATCTCTCTCCTCGACTTCTTTAATTTTACTTCTTACTAGATCAAAATTTTGATGATAACGCTTAAATTTCTTTGGGTTCTTTGTTGTAATATCTGCCTCACACAATTTCATTAAAGAATTAATGTCATCACCTGCATCAAAAATCAAACGCCTAACAGCAGAATCTTTAACTTCAGTAGCTAAAACAATTGGTCTAGAACTTAACAAAACCATTTTTTGAACAAATTTCATTTTATTATTCATTGGCATTTTTAAACGCTTGAATAACTTAAAAACCATTTTAGAACCAACAAATTCGTGAGCATGGAATGTCCAACCTACTTTTTTGCTAAATCTTTTAGTTGGTGCCTTCCCTATATCATGCAGTAAAGCTGCCCATCTTAACCAAACATCTTCTGTATTTTTACAAATATTGTCCACAACCTCTAGTGAGTGGTAAAAATTATCTTTATGTTTTTGACCTTCTATCTCCTCTACCCCTTTTAAAGCTAATAATTCAGGAAGAATTTGTTTTAACAACCCTGTTTTCTCTAATAATAAGAAACCAATTGACGGTTTTGGTGACGCTAAGATTTTATTTAATTCAACAATAATTCTCTCACGTGTTATTATTTTTAAACGATACCCATTTCGAGTAATTGCCTCTAAAGATTCTGCCTCAATATTAAAATTTAATTGTGTTGAAAAACGAATAGCACGCATCATTCTCAGAGGATCATCTGAATAAGTAATATCAGGGTTTAAAGGTGTTTTAATTACCTTATTTTCTAAATCCTCAGTTCCTTTAAAAGGATCTAATAATTGGCCAAAATTAATTTCATTTAAACTTAAAGCTAACGCATTTATAGTTAAGTCTCTTCTATTTTGATCATCTTGCAAAGTACCTTCTGTTACGTCTGGATTTCTACTATCTTCAGAATATGATTCTTTTCTTGCTCCTACAAACTCAATTTCAATGTCTTGGTAACGCAACATTGCTGTTCCATAAGTTTTAAAAACCCGAACCTTAGGCTTATTTGGCAACATTATAGCCACTTTTTGAGCCAACTCAATTCCACTTCCAACCGACACTATATCAACATCTTTTGCTGTTCCTCTATTAAGAAAAAAATCTCTTACAAAACCTCCAATAACATAACTATCAAACTTTAGTTCCTTCGATGCTTTCGATATTATATTAAAAATTTCGGAAGATATAGCCTCTTTGAAAAATTGCTTTTGCATGAATTTACGCTCTTAAAAATTGAATATGATCTCTCACTATTTAAGTGATTGACAATCTTGTTCTCATATTATTCGAATACAAATTTACTATATAAAATATGCTATGCAAAAAAATGAATTATATATTTATTAAAATGATTTAGAACTAATTATTTACATATTCAGAAAAGAGAACTCAACAAAATATTTTAATCAATTCTTACTAAAATTTAGAGCAACCAATGGTTAATTTCGTTTCTTAATTTTTTGAGGACCTTAAACTTTATTTATTAGATAAAAACAGTTCATTAATTATTTAAATATTGAATTAAAATTTCTAACCTATTTTTGTTTTCAATGTTTAGAGAATCGACGATTACGACTTATTTAAATAATCCTATAAAAAATTACACGAAAAAGGAAAAGCGTTTGTTGCTTAAATTAAAACAATAAAAAACCACCTGTCTCATACCACGCATGATAAAAGAGAACGTTTTTTATCAATTTTAGAAAATGAAATTAATAAAGAAACTCTAATTAAAAGCAGCTTTAGACCGATAAAACAACCAAACGAGACTAGCTATGTAAGATTAATATACACTTTGATTACGCAACAAGTTTTACGAAAATAGAGTATACAAATTACACTTTAGGAAGAGATTTATTAAAAAGTGGTAGAAAAAATGGACAGCTTTATGTCTGCTTAATAATATATTTCAAAACGTTTGTACTTTAACAATAAAAAACAACATATACCAAATGTTAAACATAACTAATAGCATTGAAATTCTATTAAAATAAAATTTCATTATTACTCTGTTTTTAATCTCAAATACATCAAAGAAAAGTGTAATTACATTCGTACTTTTGTATTTCTATGAGGTTTTTCCTTTTAAATATAAATACTAAGATGATAATTGTACGAATACTTGGTGGACTAGGAAATCAAATGTTTCAATATGCATATGCTAAAGCTTTGGCCCTTGAAGGTTATGCCGTAAAACTTGATCTATCAAAAGTAAAAAAATACAAATTACACGGAGGCTATCAACTCGATAAATATAAAATCGATTTAAAGACAGCTAATTCCCTCTCTATATTTTTAGGAAAAATCGGACTAAAGAAATCAAAAAAAGAAAAGAATTTAATATTTAATGAAAACCTGAAGACGTTAAAAGGTAATGAATACATAAAAGGGTATTTTCAAACTGAAAAATATTTTAAGAAAATAAGAAGTACATTATTAACAGAATTTGTTATCAATCAAAAAATATCTTCAGAGACGGAGAAAATTGCAGAAAAAATTAAATTACTAGAAAATAGTTGTTCCCTTCACATTAGGAGAGGAGATTATATCTCTGATAAAAAAGCCAATAGTATACATGGAACATGTAACCTTGATTATTATAACAGAGCAATTGAGATAATAAAAAGTAAATATTTAAATCTTTCATTTTTCGTATTTTCTGATGACATATCCTGGACTAAAGAAAATCTAATAATTGAAAATGCTTTATACATTAATAATAAATCTATTCCGCATGAAGACATATATTTAATGAGTTTATGCAAGCATAATATAATTGCCAACAGTAGTTTTTCTTGGTGGGGAGCCTGGTTAAATAATAATGATTACAAAACAGTGATCGCGCCAAAAAAATGGTTTGTCGATAAAGAAAATGAAGTAGCTTGTGAAAATTGGATAAAATTATGAAATCATACAAAGTATATTACATAAATTTAGACAAAAGCAAAAAAAGACGTGACTTTATGGAAAATCAGTTTAGAAAACTGAACATTCCAATTACAAGGATTTCTGCTACTAATGGCAAAGAGTTAGATAAAGAATTTTTAAAAAAAGAAAAAAGAAAGCACAATATATTAGCACATTTCCCTTTTCCAAATGATGGTGAAATAGGAATTTGTTTAACACATTTTAAATTATGGGAATTTTTATCAAATCAACCAGAAGATTTTTCAATTATTTTAGAAGATGATGCTTTGATTCACCCAGATTTTTTTAATGATTTAGAAAGATTATTATCACAAATAACTATTTATGATTTTTTAGATATTTCTGGAAAAAAAGGGTTTTATTCTTTAGAAAAAAATGAATTATTAAATAAATTTTTAATGCCACCAGTATTAATGATTGGTCAAATTATTGGTAGAAAAGCTGCAGAAAAATTATCTAAAAATATTAGTGATTATTATGCTCCTATTGATGTTATGAAACAAGATGTATACAAACATAAAGTGCCTTTATATTCTACAAATAAAAAATATGTTGTTAGTGTTGATACAAAATTTGGAGGCAGTACAATTCAAAGAAATAATATGATTATTTGGAAGAAAGTTATTAGAGAATTGATTCGTCCTTTTTGGCAATTATTTGCTTTTTTTACTTACAAGTCAAATAGACTTTTAAAAAATTATAATTTTTATCAAAAGAATTAAACTTTCTTTATTCCTTTATTTAAAAGCCATAATTTTAAATATTTGGTATAAACACTATAAGATTGGGTTTTGGCAAAAATATAACCTGGAAACCCATCCAAAAAACCTCTTCTTATAAAATAATGAATAACAAATCTAGCAGGAGGTTTCACCAAAATATGAAATAAATTCACCTTTTTTCCTTCCTGATAAAACTGTTTCGCTCTTAAAGCTCCGTAGTGGTTCATCTTGGAAATATAATGATCATAATTTTTATAAGAATAATGCTCAATTTTATTTTTAAAAAAACCTATTTTACCATTAGCCGTTATTGTTTCGTGAACTACACCTGAATATTTACAAAACTCTTTTAAAAATAAACGGATAACTTTATCTCTTTGGCAACCACCATAATTTATCTTCTTTCCACAAAAATAAAAAGTTCGTCTTAAATAAAAACCAACAAAATCTTGCGGATTCTTTACTGCTGCTATAATTTCTTGTTCAACTGCTGGAGTCACTCTCTCATCTGCATCTAAAATATAAATCCAATCATGAGTAGCTTGACTTATAGCGAAGTTTTTTTGAGAAGAAAAATCATCAAACTTTCGTTTGATGATTTTTACAGTATGATTTTTAGCTAATTCTAAAGTTTTGTCTGTGCTAAAAGAATCTATAACAATAATCTCATCAGCAAAACTTACAGATCTAATGGCATCTTCAATATGAATTTCTTCATTTAAAGTGGGTATAATTGCAGTAATCTTTGTCATAGCTATTTTTAATATTAAACTGCCACGTCATATTCACGTAAAGCATCATTTAAAGAAGTCTTTTTGTTAGTACTATCTTTTCTCTTTCCAATAATTAAAGCACAAGGTACGTTAAATTCTCCTGCAGAAAACTTCTTGGTATAACTACCAGGAATTACAACAGAACGAGCTGGTACAGCTCCTTTTGTTTCAACTGGCACATCACCTGTCACATCTATAATTTTAGTACTCATTGTTAATACCACATTAGCACCTAAAACCGCTTCTTTACCTACTCTTACTCCTTCCACAACAATACAACGCGAACCTATAAAAGCGCCATCTTCAATAATTACTGGGGCAGCTTGTAATGGCTCTAAAACACCACCAATACCAACACCACCAGAAAGATGAACATTTTTACCAATTTGTGCACAAGAACCAACAGTAGCCCAAGTATCAATCATAGTTCCTTCATCTACATAAGCACCAATATTAACATAACTTGGCATTAAAATAGTGCCCGACGAAAGATATGCCCCTTGACGAGCAGAAGCTCCAGGGACTACACGAACTCCTTGCGCTGCATAATCAGTTTTTAAAGGCATTTTATCGTGATATTCAAAAATACCAGCTTCTAAAGTTTCCATTTTTTGAATAGGGAAATATAAAACAACCGCTTTTTTTACCCATTCATTCACTTGCCACCCGCCATCGAATGGCTCGGCAACTCTCAATTCTCCTTTATCTAGTAACGAAATAACTTTTCTAATCGTATTAATTGTATTTTCTTCTTTCAACAATTCACGATTTTCCCAAGCCGCTTCTATAGTTTCTGTAATGTCTTTCATATTAATAAATTAATTTTTGCAAATATAAATCTATCAGCAAAAAACGGAACAAATATACTTTATTTAAACAAATTATTCCGTGTTGTTTAAAATACAATTGTTAAATTAAAAAATGTTAAATGAAAAAAAACTTAGTTTACTAATTGATAATATTTTAATTAATCTATTATTATTAAATTATAACTTTTATTTTTGTAAAAAAACATATAATTTGGGTAGAATTCTCGCCATCGATTTTGGTAAAAAAAGAACAGGAATAGCAGCAACTGACGACCTTCAGATTATTGCCTCAGGTTTAACAACGGTAAACACCGATGATTTAATTCCTTTTCTAAAAAAATATGTTTCTAAAAACCAGGTAGAACTCTTTGTGGTTGGTAAACCAAAACAAATGAATAATACAGATAGCGAAAGTGAAGCTTTGATACTTCCGTTTCTAAAAAAACTTAAAAATCAAATTCCACAAATTCCACTATTAAGAATTGACGAACGTTTTACTTCAAAAATAGCTTTTCAAACAATGATTGATAGTGGTTTAAACAAAAAAAAACGCCAAAATAAGGCTTTAGTTGATGAAATTAGTGCAACTATTATTTTACAGTCATATTTATATAACAAATAATTTTATTGAAGTAGCAAACTTTGTATTTTTGCAGACATTAAAAAAAAGAAAATGATATTACCAATTGTAGCTTATGGAGATCCTGTTTTACGCAAAGTAGCAAAAGAAATTGATGCTGATTATCCAAATTTAGAAAAATTAATTTCTAATATGAAGGAAACAATGTACAACGCTTCTGGTGTTGGTATAGCTGCACCACAGATTGGTAAAGCCATTCGTTTATTCATTATTGATGCTTCTCCTTTTGCAGATGATGAAGAATTATCAGAAAAAGATAAAGAAGTCTTAAAAAATTTCAATAGAGTTTTTATAAATGCCAAAATTATAAAAGAAGAAGGTGAGGAATGGGTTTTTAACGAAGGTTGCCTTAGTATACCCGATGTTAGAGAGGATGTTTTTCGACAACCTGAAATTACGATTGAGTATCAAGACGAATCCTTTAATACGCATACTGAAACTTTAGATGGTTTAGCAGCGCGTGTTTTTCAACATGAATATGATCATATTGACGGAATCTTATTCACAGATAAACTTTCAACACTAAAAAAAAGGTTGATAAAAAAGAAGTTAGAAAATATTTCTAAAGGGAAAATTAATGCAGATTATAGAATGCGTTTCCCTAATGCAAAAAAAGGTAAATAGTCTAACAAGACATAAAAATAACAAAATGGAATTTAGTAAAATTATAAGCGTAACAGGAAAACCAGGATTATTTAAAGTAATCTCACAATCTAAAAATGCAGTAATTGCAGAATCTTTAATAGATAATAGGCGTGTAGCAATTAATGCTACTCAAAACGTAAGTTTATTAGAAAACATTGCGATCTATACATACGAAGAAGATGTACCTTTATTAGATGTTTTTACTTACATGTTTGAAAAAACAGCAGGTAAAGAAGCACTTTCACATAAAGAAAGTAGCAAAAATTTAACAGCTTTTTTCGCTGAAGTTTTGCCAGGTTATGATGAAGAAAGAGTATATGCTTCTAACATTAAAAAAGTTGTTCAATGGTTTAACGCTTTAGTAAAAGCTGGAATGGATTTTTCTAAAATTGAGGAAGCAAAAACGACTGAAGAAGTTGAAACTAAATCATAATAATGAATTCTAGAGAAGATCAGTTAGCTGCTTTTAATAGATTGTTAGATATTATGGACGATCTTCGTGAGAAGTGTCCGTGGGATAAAAAACAAACTTTAGAAAGTCTGCGTCATCTTACTATTGAAGAAACGTATGAACTTGCTGATGCCATTCTCGAAAATGATTTACCAGAAATAAAAAAAGAATTAGGCGATGTGCTTTTGCACATCGTTTTTTATGCAAAAATTGGAAGCGAAAAGGAAGCTTTTGATATTGCTGATGTTGCGAATTCAATTTGCAATAAATTAATAGATAGACATCCTCATATTTATGGAGATGTTGTTGCAAAAACAGAGGAAGAAGTAAAACGTAATTGGGAACAACTAAAATTAAAAGAGGGTAAAACTTCTGTTTTAGAAGGTGTACCGAAAAGTTTACCTGCCGTTGTAAAAGCAAGTAGAATTCAAGAAAAAGTTGCAGGTGTTGGTTTCGATTGGGAAAAACCTGAACAGGTTTGGGAAAAAGTACAAGAGGAACTTACGGAACTAAACGAAGAAATTAAAGCAGGAAATAAAGAAAATACTGAAAAAGAATTTGGAGATGTATTATTTTCAATGATTAATTACGCTCGCTTTATTAATGTAAATCCCGAAAATGCTCTAGAAAAAACAAATAAGAAATTTATTAATCGTTTTCAATTTTTAGAAAAAGAAGCTAAAAAAGTAGGGAAAGAACTTTCTGAAATGTCCTTGACTGAAATGGACGTTTATTGGGAAAAATCGAAAGAATATTTTAAATAAGTTTCTATTTTTTACGGATAAAAATCGATTTTAAAAACCCTAATCCATAACCTAAAAACTGAGTTAAAGAAGTCAAAACACTTAAAAAAGCGACATACAAATTCTTATTCTGAAACAAGGAATCTACAAAGATTAGCAGAAAATAAAGTCCGTATAGAAACAAGAGTTGTTTGTAACCCAAAATTGCTAGAATTACACTAACATCAATTCCTATAATAAATAAAGAAGGAAACCAATATGTTAGTTTTGCTGTTTTAGGGTATTTTTGATTTAAAATTGGTCTTGCTCTCCCGAAACCAAAAGTTTGTTTAAAAAATTGTTTTAAAGAGCTTCTGCGTTTATGATATACAAATGCTTTTTCTATGAGTTGCGTTTCAAAATTATTTTCCCAAAGACGAAACGTTAAATCGATATCTTCACCAGTTTTCATTTTTGAAAAACCTTGTGTTTTTTCAAATGCTTTCTTTGACAGTCCTAAATTGAAACTTCTTGGTTGAAATTTGCCTACAGCTTGCTTTTTACCTCGAATTCCTCCTGTTGTTAATAAAGAAGTCATAGCGTAATTAATCGCTTTTTGTAATCCGTTAAAACTAGAATGTGCCGCATCTGGGCCACCAAAAGCATCTGTAAAATTGCTTTCTAAACCTTTTTTCACTTCCGTTACATATTGGGCTGGCGCAATTACATCTGAATCTAAAATAATAAAATAATTACCAGATGCTTTTTGCATTCCGAAATTACGACTTGATCCAGCCCCGCTATTTTCCTTAAAAAAATATTTTAAATTCAATCGATTATTATACTTCTCAACATTTTTTTTTGAAGAATATTCTGAGCCATCTTCTATAATTAAAACTTCAAAATCATCTGAACAATCTTGCTTTGTAAGACTTGCTAATAGTTCGTCAATTTCATTTGGACGATTATGGACAGGTATAATGATGCTGAACAGTAGTTTCAAAGTTTTAAATTTATAAAGTTGAACAACTATTCAAACTTTTTTCAGTGTAAATGTAGAAAAATAAAAAAAGTTGAAAGTTCTTATTTCTAAAAATTTTCAACTTTATAAAATATAATTGATTATTAAATTCTCTAAAATCTGACGAACAAGTCTAGCCCAGATTGAAGTGGTATCCTTTTTTTGTTTTTCTCAAAAAAAGATATAACGTAAAGCTGGAAATTGCTTCTAAAAATAATTATTCAAAATTTTCCATAACGGCATCACTAACTCCCATATTTGAAAATCCACCATCGTGAAATAAGTTCTGTAAGGTTACTTTCCTAGTTAAATCTGAAAACATAGAAATCGTATATTCTGCACACTCTAATGCTGATGCATTACCGAGAGGACTCATCTTTTCCGAAAAATTGATAAATCCATCGAATCCTTTAACACCATTTCCTGCAGTTGTAGGAGTTGGTGATTGAGAAATAGTATTTACACGTACTTTAAAATCTCTACCAAAATAGTATCCAAAACTACGAGCAACAGACTCTAAATATGCTTTATTGTCTGCCATATCATTATAATCTGGAAAAACCCTTTGCGCAGCCATATAAGTTAACGCAACGATTGAACCCCAATTATTCATTGCTTTTTTCTTAAATAAAACATTCATGGTTTTATGAAAAGAAACTGCAGAAACATCCCAACCTCTTGTTGTGAAATCGTAATTTGGGTCTGTATATGGTTTTCCTTTTCTAACGTTTACTGACATACCGATTGAGTGCAAAACAAAATCTATTTTACCTCCCAAAATCTCCATAGATTTTTCTACAAGGTTTTCTAAATCTTCAATTGAAGTTGCATCAGCAGGAATAATTTGTGATTCCGTTTTTTTTGCTAAAACATCTAATTGCCCCATTCTAATTGAGGCTGGCGCATTTGTTAATACAAATTCGGCACCTTCTTCTTTTGCTCTTTCCGCAGTTTTCCATGCAATTGAATGTTCATTTAAAGCACCAAAAATAATTCCTTTTTTTCCTTTTAGTAAGTTGTACATAACGTAACGTTGTTCGTGTTTAGTTGTTAGGCAATAAACTTAAGCCCTTATTTGTTTAACTAATTCAAAAGTTCTTTTGCGTGCGTAAGTGCAGAGTCGGAAATATCTTTACCACTTAACATTTCTGCAATTTCTACAATTCTTTCATCTGTAGTTAATTGTTTTAAGTTAGTGGTGGTCTCTCCGTTTATTTCTTTTTTATATACTTTAAAGTGACTGCTACCTTTTGCTGCAATTTGAGGTAAATGCGTAATTGCAATTACTTGCATATTATTACTCATTTTCTGCATAATAGCCGCTATCTTATTTGAAACTTCACCAGAAACACCTGTATCTATTTCATCGAAAATAATAGTTGGTAATTGCGTATTTTCTGACAATACTTTTTTAACAGAAAGCATAATTCTTGATAATTCTCCTCCTGATGCCACTTTTTTCAATTCTCCGAAATTCCCTCCTTTATTTGCAGTAAACAACAATTCTAATTCATCCTTTCCGTTTGAAAAATAATTATTTGTTGGTATTATCTCTATCGAAAAACGTGCGTTTTCCATTCCTAAATCGGTTAATAAAACGTGTAATTCTTTTATTAACTCAGGTATTGAGGATGTTCTTGCTTTCGTAATTAAACCAGCAACTTTATCTAACTTTTCTGAAACAACATCTATTTCTTCTTGTTTTTTATTAATAACTTCTTCTGCGGATTCTACAACAGCCACTTTTTCTGATAATTCCTCAAATACTGTAATTAATTCTTTATTCGAATTTACAGCATGCTTCTTTTGCAAATTATACAGCAATTGAAGCCTATCGTTGATTTCTTCTACTTCATTAGGATTAAATTCTACGCCTTCATTCGCGTTTTCTAACTCTGTAATAATATCATCAATCTCAATTTTTACTGAAGTAACACGCTCAGAGATTTCTTGATACTCTGCAGAAAACGATGAAATTTTAGTCAGTCTATTTTCTAAAGTATTTAATAAATTCTGAATTCCGATTTCTTCGTTAATAGAAAGTTCTAAAGCCTCAGATAAATTATTTCTAATATCTTCTATATTATTTAATTTGTCTAACCTTTCCTCTAAAATGGCTTGCTCATCAACTTTGATTTTAGCCTCTTCTAACTCTTTAAATAAGTGTAAGTTATAATCGTATTGCTGATTTGCTTCTAATTGTGCAGCCTCTAATTGCCCAAGTTCTCTTTTTAATTTATTCAACTGAAAAAAGCCTGTTTTATAGGAAGCTATTTTTGTCTGATTTTTTGCCAACGCATCCAAGATGGAGAATTGAAAGCTATTATCAGACAATTGCATTGTTTGATGCTGAGAATGAACATCAATCAACTTAATTCTAAGTTGATTTAGAACCGATAATGTAACTGGCGTATCATTTACAAACGCTCTAGATTTACCTGAAGGTAAAATTTCCCTTCTAATAATGGTTTCAGGTTCATAATCTAAATCGACTTCATTAAAAAAATCTTCTAATTTATAATTTGAAATAGCCACTTTTGCTTCAACAATGCATTTTTGAGATGTATCTTTTAATGAAGATAGATCTGCTCTGTTGCCTAAAACTAAGCCCAAAGCACCTAAAAGTATCGATTTTCCTGCGCCAGTTTCACCTGTAATAATGGATAATCCTGAAGAAAAATCAATAGAGAGTTTATTGATTAAAGCGTAATTATTAATAGAAAGTTGTGTTAACAAATTCTCTGACTTTTAGAAGATAAAATTAGTGAAAATTGCTTCAAAAATAAAGTAGAAAGAACAATTAATGTTTTACTTTATATTTTTCCACCTAGAATTGTTGTTAGGAGATAATTTTCTAACAATTTGTTTTAATTTATTTTGTTTTCTTGTGGATGGCTCATCAGAATACATATTTACAATTTCATCTGCTTTAGCATCAAAAAAAGTTCTAATTAAATAATTTCCAACAGTTTTATTATAAATACTTTCTAAAGAGATTATGGCATCTTCAATAGTTTGTTTTGCAGCATTTTTGTCTGTTGCAAATTTATCCATTCCATTTCTATGATAATTATAAATAGTAGTTCTGTATGATGCTAATTTTGGTGATAAAAAATTATCAATCAATAAAAAACGATTTTGCTTTCCCACTACATTTTGCCAAGAAGCTATGCCACTTTGTTGAGCTTGCAACATTACGTTCTGAGCTTCTTTTAAGTAAACTTCTCCTCCATTCTTTTTAAAAGTATCTGCATCTGTACCAATAATAATATTGACATAAAAAACAATCATAGAAATTAAATTACTGTCAAATGAGTTCTTGTTATAGATTAATGGATCAAACTCATTGTACTTAAAATTAAAATCATTATCCTTTAAATTCAAAATTGGTGATGCATAAGCAGAACTATAAACAGGTCTTGTAGATTGCACTTGCAGGGTTGCCTCAAAATTATTAGCATCTCTAGACGAAATAATGATTGTAAATGCACAATCTATTCTTTCTTCAGGCTTTACCTCTTTATTTGTCCATTTTTTTTGATTAACAAACTCAGACAAAGATCTCTCTAGAGTTTTAAAAACTTGGGTATTTGAACCTTGTACTTGATTATAGTTAACCGTAACCAAGCAATTCAATTCTTGCGCTTTCATCAAAGAGATTGAAAATATTAACAGAAAAATAATTACAATTTTTTGCATTCCTTTTGTTTTTATTATTTGATCTAGCGCATTCGAGCCCTAACCTATGAGTGCCCCTAATGTAATCGAAGTGGCAAAAATATTAAGATATCTTCATTACAATTTCATTCATAATATCTTTAGCGACTTCTATTTTAGATTTCAACTCAAAAGGTTTTTCATGTAAATCCTTATCAATAATAGTGATTTTATTTGTTTCTGTAGCAAAACCAGCTCCTTTATCTTTTAAAGAATTTAAAATAATTGCATCTAAATTTTTGCGTTTTAATTTATCCTTTGCGTTTTGAAGTTCATTATTCGTTTCTAATGCAAAACCAACCAAAAACTGATGCTCTTTAATTTTGCCTAAAGAAGCCAAAATATCTTTGGTTTGCGTTAACTCAATATCTAACGCAGAACCTTTCTTTTTTATTTTCTGGATTGCAACATTTTTGGGTTTATAATCTGACACTGCTGCAGAGAGTATTGCAATATCTACCTCTTTAAAATATTCGTGTGTTACTTTGTACATTTCATCTGCCGAAACGACATCTATCCGATGTACTAAAGAATGTTTGATTTGCTGATAACTTGGGCCGGAAATCAAATATACTTCTGCTCCTAAATTGGCAGCTGCCTCTGCAATTGCAAAACCCATTTTACCAGAGGAGTGATTTCCTACAAAACGAACAGGATCTATTGCCTCATAAGTTGGCCCCGCAGTAAGTAAAACTTTTTTTCCTTTTAAAGGCAGTTTTGATAAAATATCGTTTTCAATAAATGTTACAATATCATGCGGCTCTGCCATTCTTCCCTCACCAACCAAACCACTTGCTAATTCACCACTAGTTGCAGGAATGACAATATTTCCAAAAGATTTTAATTTATCTAAACTTTTTCTTGTTGAAGGATGCTTATACATATCTAAATCCATTGCTGGAGCAAAATATATAGGGCATTTTGCTGATAAATAGACAGCCAATAACAAGTTATCGCAAATTCCATTTACCATTTTAGACATTGTATTCGCTGTTGCAGGTGCAACAAGTATGTAATCTGCCCAAAGACCTAATTCTACGTGGTTATTCCACAATTCATTTTCTTCATCTTCATCATAAAAAGTTGAATGAACTGCATTCTTTGAAAGTGTGGATAATGTGAGAGGTGTTATAAAATCTTTAGACGCAGGAGTCATAACAACTTTGACCTCTGCGTCTAATTTTATAAATAAACGAACTAAACTAGCCGTTTTGTATGCAGCAATTCCAGCAGTAATTCCTAATAGAACTTTTTTACCACTTAAAATAGACATTATTCCGTTTCTGGTGTTCTAAAATATACTTTATCGTTCAACCATTCTTCAACAGCCATTGCAGTTGGTTTTGGTAATTTTTCATAAAATTTAGAAACCTCAATTTGCTCTTTATTCTCAAAAACTTCTTCTAAACTATCATTATAAGTAGCAAACTCTTCTAACTTATCAACCAACTCTTTCTTTAGGTCCCCGTTAATTTGATCTGCTCTCTTAGCAATAATTGAAATAGCCTCATAAATATTTTGTGTAGGAGCTTCTAATTCATTCTTATCATAAGTAATAGTACTTAGAGGAGCTTTTGTGTCTTTATAATCCATAATTAGTTATTATTTCTTTTGTGAATTTTGAAATTCTTTCTGTTTAGCTAGCAAATCTTCTGCCGCTATATTTTCGGCATTTAGAGTAACTAACATTTTCTCAGCATCATCCATAAAAATGGATTCAGGATAATTTCTTTTTAGCTTTTCATAAGCTGAAATTGCATCTTTTACACGCTCTGGTTTTCTTCTAAATGTACTTTTTAAAACAAAATCGTGCGCTGCCTTTAACCGATAATACAATGCTTCTTCTTTAAATTCAGAACCCAAATAGTCTGATAGTAAATTATCGAAAGCTTGAATTGCTGCTTTATAATTTCTTAAATCATAACCAGCCGTTCTGTAATAAGTCTTTGCAATTTCGAAATATTTTTTCTGAAGTTTGTATCTTAACTCCTTATAATGCTGATTTGCTTCTTTAATTTTATCTGAATCTGGATATTCATTTATAAAACTCTGAAAAGATTCTAGGGCCTTGTTTGTGTCAGTCGGATCTAAACTAAAAACAGGTGAAGCTAATTTGTAGCTATAAGCAGCCAAAAAGGATGCCTCTTCTTTTTTAGAACTTTTTGGATAATTCTTTGCAAATCGGTCAAAATAATATCCAGAAATACTATAGTTTTTCTCATTAAAATTTGATTGAGCTACCATAAATTGGATACGCTCCATTTGTGGCTTATCTCTATAACTCGGTGTAATTTTCTCAAATAAACGCAAGGCTTTTCCGTAATCCTTACCTTCGTACATTTTAACGGCCATTTTATATTGGTCCTCAGATGTTCCTTTGTTCAATACTTTTTGATATTCTCCGCATGAAAACAGTAAAAGTGAAAACGATAATAAATACGCTAAATTTTTAATTTTTTGCATCGTGCAAAATTAGTGATTAAATATGGATTAATAAAACGTTTTTTCACACAGAAAATTGTGTGCTTAATTTGTTTACAAAAAACGTAAAAAATTTGATAATCTGATACTAAAAGTATGTTAATAGTATTCTTTTAATTTTTTAAAAATAATAGATTGTTTAACGACAAAATTAAAAATTTAAAAACAGTTTTATTGTTGCCCATTAAAGGAGTTTTAGTACAGATTCTTAATTTGTGACTTTAACAAATTTAGCAATTTTAATTTTAAGTTGTGGACTAGACTTTACTAAAGGTAATCGAACATTTTCTTTACAAATCTCTAATTCTTGTAAGACTGTTTTAATTCCTGCCGGATTATTCTCTTCGAAAATATAATTTATAATATCCATCAATTTATAATGAATCTCATATCCTTCTTTATTATTTCCACATAAACCATGATTTATCATCGTAGAAAACTGTTTTGGAAATGCTTGCCCTATTACAGAAATCACTCCAGAACCACCGGCTAAAGTAACCCCTAGAGCAAGATCATCATCGCCAGAAATTATTAAAAAATCTTTTGGTTTATCCTTTAATAGCGCATAATACTGTTGTTTGTTGTTTCCTGCTTCCTTGACAGCTACAATATTATCAAAATTATTTGCTAAACGTAAAGTTGTTGCAGGCTCCATGTTTTTAGATGTTCTACCAGGAACATTATATAAAATAATTGGCAATTCTGTTGCTTGTGCAATTGCTTTAAAATGCTGATAAAACCCTTCTTGTGTTGGCTTACTGTAATAAGGCGCTACAGAGAGAATACCGTCTAAACCAGTAAAATTTCTAGTTTTTAACTCCTCTACAACTAAAGAGGTATTGTTACCGCCAACTCCCAATATTAAGGGTAAACGCTTGTTATTCGTTTTTATAATAACATTTATAACCTCTTGTTTTTCATCTTCAGAAATTGTTCCGCTCTCTCCTGTTGTACCATTGATAACTAAATAATCCGTTCCGTTTTCAATATTGTAATTCACCAATTTAACTAGTGCATCAAAATCTACACTTAAATCGTCCTTAAAAGGTGTAACTAAAGCAACTCCAGTTCCAATAAATTTTTGCATTCTCTATTATTTTATGGTTGTAAAATTACAATTTTAAGATGAGTTGTGTCACAAAAAAAACTATTCTTAGTAAGAATACACAACTTTATTATTAAAGTTTAATTTTTTAGTTTCTTCAGAATTTGAAGATACTTTTTTAGTTCTGAGGAAAATTGCTGAATATTTTCTAATTCCGTAGAAATTTCAAGCTCATATAACTTTGAATTTACGTTAGAAAAACCAACTTTAAAAGTTGCATTAGATTCTAAAACAGCTTTTTCTAAATACAAATGTTGGTGATTAAAATAACCTACTAACAAATCAAAAGGTTGCTCTAAAAATTTTTTAAAATTTGGCTCTGTGAAATTACCTCGCCAATTAACGTCTTTTTCTGAAAAACATGTAAGCGAGACTTCGTCTAGTTTGTTAAACTTCTTAAAACTATATAATTTAGAATTATTTAAAGCTAAAGTAGTTTCAATTTCTGACTGCACACCTATTTCAGAGATAATTGATTCCGATGTGAGTATACCAACTGTTAAAATCTCTTTTTGAGGCACTGCTCTATTATCTTGAAGTTTTAACAAGATCTTATTAAACTTCTTTCGTAATCTAGACTCTTTTAATTTAGATAAATTCATTAACTTATTTTTCTATTTCTAACAAAATAATCTGATTTAATTGTTTTCCATAAAGCTGAAAATTATCATCAGAAACCAAAATCAAAGATTGATTTCCGTTTGATAATTTTGGACCAAATGTAACTCCTTCAATATTATCGACTATCCCTTTTGTTAATTTATCTCTTACGTCTTCAAAATCAAATATTAATCTTTTTTGAAGCGATGTAAAATCTTTTTCTCTCAATGATTCAACTTCTAAAATATTGGTTGTTTTCTCATCAATATGCGCATCAAATATTTTTATACCATTTCCATAATTTCCGTACCCACTTTGATATGTTCTTTCAATAATAAAAAAATGATTTGCTGTATATTCTAACATACATGTTAAACCATTTAAATTTGTTTTTCCTTTTGGAGGCTTAGTAATATGCTCTAATTGATATGCAAATTGCTTTATTGCCTTTTTAGATTTTTTATCAAAATAAGTAATTCTTACAGGTGAAGATGTTTTCTTAAAACCAGGTTCATCTCCATCAACTATTAAAGGAGATTCCATTGCGACCCAAAAACCTTTTTCATTTACCCCTTTTGAAGAACCTTCAAAAACACCATTATGTTTTAACTTTGAAATTGTATTTGGAATAAAATAATTTGGTAGCTCATAACTACACACAAAATTACCTAAAGAGTCGGTTGTAAATACTGATGGCTTTTTACCTTTTTGGATAGAACCTTCACTAACAAAATTAACTTCTTCAGTTTCTTTATCGATAAAAATAGATTCTAAATCTAAAATATTTTCATTGTAAAAAGAGGTTGTAGTATCATTCAAATAAACCACATTTTTAAACTTTATAGAATTAATTTTATCTTGTTTAATATCTATCTCTGCTTTTAAAAATCTAGGCTTCTCAGAATCATCAACAACAAAATAAAAAAAATCTTTCGCATAATCAATACCTGAAAGTCCACCTACAAAAGAGTTTTCTATCGCTAATGAATCTTTAACAATATATTCATCTAAAAAAACAAGTGCTATTTCTTTTTTTTGATTACAAGAATAAAAAACGAAAGCAATTAGTAGAATGTATGAAATATTTTTTATCACTATCTTTTTTTTATGAATTTCTTTTTTTTAGAAACCTATCAAATATAATTATTTGTGTTACTTAGAGAACAAATTCTACATCTAAAATTTTAGAACATCGGAAATAAACAAAAAACTATCAACATACAAAAAAGGTTAGAGAGAAATAGCCCTGAGTTACTCGAGTCTGTTTTTCATAAACTACAATTTCCTTCTGTTATCTTCAGACTTCGTATCTATTAATTTATTGTACGGATCTACTCCCACTTCAACAGGTTTTTCATCAACTATAATTTTTATTTTATTATTGATTTCTGTAATCTTAAACTTCTTTAAGTAAACTTCCTTTTCTTTGGTTTTACCATCTACTTCTTCTTCACTAAAAATACCAATATCAATGTAATCAGCTAAAGGAACTGATAAGATTGGTTTTTTCATTTTATCGGTTTTATAAGTTAAAGTATCTCCTAGTTGCTCACCATAATAACGTTTTCCTTTTTCATTATTTCTATATTTAGATACTTCAAACTCTATTTCCACCTCATATTTTCCATTTCCTAACTCTTTAGAGGTTGCGTTTAAAACTCTATTTCTATACAAAGTAATCGTTTCAAACATATCTTTAATGACATATTGTAAAGAGTCTGGCGTTGCCTCTCGAATATAATTAACCATTTCTATTGATGTTGTATAGGGAGCTTCTTGAAATTTCACTTTTTCAACATACTTTTTTAACGCTCCATTTAATTTCGCTTCACCAATATAATCACTCAAAGTATAAAAAACTAAAGATCCTTTTTGATAATGAATATATCCCTGACCGTCATTATACATCAATGCGTTTTCACGCTTTCTTTCTAACGTTCTTTGCAATAAATAATCGTCTAAAGCTTTCTTTAAAAAAATGCGCATTTTATCTTTTCCATGTTGATGCTCTAATACTTTTAAAGAAACATATTCTGATAAACTTTCAGACAACATTGTTGCTCCTAAAACATCTGCTCCAATAACTTGATGTGCCCACCATTGATGCGCGACTTCATGCACAGTTATGGCAAACGAATAATCTACTCCGTCATCATTCTCATCGTCTACATCAGCAATAAAACCAACACCTTCTGAAAAAGGAATGGTGTTTGGAAAAGATTGTGCAAAGCTTCCTCCTGTTCTCGGAAACTCTACAATTCTTAATTGTTTATGCTGATAAGGGCTAAAGTTTTTAGAATTGTAATCTAGAGATGCTTTCATACCATTCATCATTCTATCCAAATTAAACTCATGTCCTTTATGATAATAAATTTCTAAACTAATTCCATTCCAAAGTTCCTTTTTAACTTCGTATCGCGCAGAATTGAAAGCGTAGAAATTTAAAATCTTGCTATCCATTTTATAATGGAAAAACTTTCTATCGTTTTCTGTCCATTCTTTTTGTAAATATCCTGGAGCAATTGCAATTTGATCTTTAGATGTAGAAACTGTTGCTTCAAAATCTATCCAATCTGAATCTTTAGAAATATAAGTATCACCTAAAGCTATAGAATCTGAGGGTTTCGGGCGCAAATTATTCTTCGGTAAATCGTATTTTTTACGTGTTTTATTATCTGTTAATTCCGCTTGAGAGGAATACCCTAAGGAAGGAAACATAGAAAAATTATTGATAAATGTTCCGTTTTCTCTCACCGGAGATTTTTTTCTAAATGTCGTATTCTTTTTACTTTTTACAGATAAAGAAAGTTGCAAAGTATCTCCTGGTAAAATTTTGTCTTTAAAATGATACATATCAAAATGCTGAATTGTATCCTCTAAAACCAAAGTATTAGGTTTACTAAACTCAAAAATACTCTCTAAAGAGTTATGATTTAAAAACAGTGTATCAATTGCTATATCTGTTTTATTTACCATTACAAAAGTTGCAGAAGCATCAAATAATCTTTCTTTCGGAAAAATATTAACATCCGTTTTTACAGAAATAATTCTTGGCTGCGCATACCCTTCGTATTTTTTATACGTCTTCTCCCAATTTACACTTTGTACTTCTGCCTCTTTAGAAGATGTTCTTTTTGACTTAGTTCCTGTTTGTTGATAAATTGAAAAACCTAGCGCTACAAATGCAATTAAAAAAACACCAAAACCTATGACCGAAAATCCTTTAAAACGATCTCTAGCAATTGAAAATCTCTCTCTAAACGAATTCGGAATTCCACGAACCCAAAATAGAAAAGAGACAATTAACATAAACAATCCAAACAAAATCCAATAGATTTTATATGCTAAATAGGGCTTTAAAATTCCGTAACCATTCATATCTGAATAGCTAAAGCCCGGACCTTGATTGTACTTAAAAATAGATTGTTCTATTCCTGCCAAAGATAAAAATGGCATTCCTATTGAAATTACAAGCAATACAAATAAACCCAAATAAGGATTCCGTAGCAAAGTCTGAATAAATATTGACAACAAGGCCCAAACAAGAAGACTTAAGAAATTTAAAAAATAAAGTTCAAATAGATAATGACCAATTTCAAAATCATAATACCCTTTATAGGTTTGAAAAATCATTCCTGAAATCATAATTACCGCCAATAAAACCAGTTGCATTTTTATCAAAGCAATTAATTTAGACAATAACAAGGCCCAGTTAGGGATCGGAGTTACATCAACCAAATGATTTATTCTGGCAATTTTTGCTCTATTTACCAACATACCTGCATACAAAAATGTACAAATATTGATAGACGCAAAAAACACTCCACTAAGATTTAACACTTTCCAAGTAATTGGCAAGGTTGGTGTTCCAAAAAGATTTCCAACTTCAGATAAAGTAACAACAATTAAAACAAGACCAACTAGAACTATAGAAATAAATGCCCAACTTTTAAAGATATATTTAAAATCGAGATTCGATAATTTCCAAGTTGTTTTTAAATTCTGAAAAAAAGAATAATTGTAAGAAACTTTGGGTAAAACAATTTTTGTAATTCCGCTAAAATTAGTTTTTGTAACTCTTTCAACTTTGGATTTTCTTAAAGAAATAGAAATTGCATTTTGACTAAATTTAAAAAACTTGAAAACCAAACCAAAAATCAACGTTGAAATTACTAACCATAATAAACGATTGTATACAATCATTTCTTTTAGAGGAATTTGTAATTCATTTTGTTCAGAAGGCGTCCAATACTTTGTGTAATAATTAGTTGCAGCCCCGCCAAAAGGATCTAAAATTGCAGCCAGAGCTCTATGCTCTGGATCGGAAAGAAGACTCTCCAAAACCCCCTGACCAAACAATAATATAATAACTGTTATAAAACCTGCTGCAATATTTCTTGTAAAAGCAACTACAGCGAATACAATAGCTCCAAACAATAAAACATTTGGTAAAATAAATACGAAATACATTTGTAAATAGGTAACGACGTTAAATGCCCCCACAATATCTGAATTTGTACCTGGAAATCGAAAACCAATAAGCATTCCTAATGCAATTGAAAAGACTATAACAGAGACAACTACTATAGAACTTAAAAATTTTGCGAATAAATAATTTGCTTTGGTAAAAGGATAAGAATATAAAATGGTATGCATTTCACTTTTAAAATCTCTGTATATTGAAACCCCAACAATAGATGGAAATAAAAAAAATATAAAAATAGTTAAACCATTAAATAAACCTGAAACCCCTATGGGCGAATTTACAATTCTAGATGAACCGGTTGTAGCTGTTACAGAATCGAAAAAACCAGCAGAAGCTGTTGATAAAAAGAACGCTAATAATAAGAAAATACCTATATAAATGTAAAATGCAGGTCTATTAAACCAGTATTTTAATTCTTGTTTGAAAATAGTTAAAAACATAATTTAAATGTATAAATATTGATCTGTTAAATTGTTTAATCTTGCTGTTTATGCAATAACAGGTTCGTCTTGTTTTAAAGCGATAAAATATACATCATCTAATTGCGGTTGTGCAGCAATAAAATCATCTGCAGGTTTTTCTGAAGCATGTACTCTGATATTTAATGTATTGTCTTGATTGTAGTTAGAAGATAAAATATTGAAGTTTTTTTCATTTTCTTCTAAATCATCTCTAGTAATAATTTTAGTCCAAATTGTATCTGCAATTTCTTTAGTAGCTTCTTGTGGTGTTGTATGCTTTAAAATTCTACCTCCATTTAAAATTGCCATTTCATTACACAATTCCTTTACATCTTCTACAATATGCGTAGAAAATATTACAGTGGTATTTGTACCAACTTCACGTAAAACATTTAAAAAACGATGACGCTCTGCCGGATCTAAACCTGCCGTTGGCTCATCAACAATAATTAATTTGGGATTGTTTAAAAGTAATTGTGCAATTCCGAAACGTTGTTTCATTCCGCCAGAATAACCAGCAACATGTTTGCGTCTTACGTCATACAAATTGGTAATCTCTAAGACTTCATTTACAATTGCTTTTCTTTCAGATTTATTAGAAATTCCTTTTAAAGTAGCTAAGTAATCTAATAAATCTTCTGCAGACATTTTGGGATATACTCCGAAAGACTGAGGCAAATATCCGAGTACCTTCCTTAGAGACATCTTGTCTTCTAAAACATCAACATCACCAAAAGTAATTGATCCCGAATCAGGACCTTGTAAGGTTGCAATTGTTCTCATTAAAGATGATTTCCCTGCTCCATTAGGCCCCAATAAACCAAACATACCCGTACCAATTTCGATACTTAAGTTATCTATAGCTTTTACGCCGTTTTTATAAGTCTTTGTTAAATTTTTAATTTCTAACTTCATATGTTCGGTTTTAATGTTTTCTATTTAAGACATAAGTGTAAAAGTAAGAACATTTGTTCTACTTATTTATTATTTTTTTAATGCAAATCATAAAAATTCGTTTTATTTTTACATCAACTAAACAAAATTGAACTTTTATAAAAATATAGAATGGCAAAAAAATCAATACTAAATAAAGAATCGCTTACGTTTTTAGAAAAATATTTAAATAATGCTGCTCCAACCGGTTATGAATGGGAAGGTCAAAAAATTTGGATGGATTATCTTAAACCTTATGTTGATACATTTATTACTGATACTTATGGAACTGCTGTTGGAGTTATAAATCCTGATGCAAAATACAAAGTTGTTATAGAAGGCCATGCAGATGAAATTTCTTGGTACGTTAATTATATTTCTGATAATGGTTTGATTTACGTTATTAGAAATGGAGGTTCAGACCATCAAATTGCACCTAGTAAAATTGTAAATATTCATACTAAAAACGGAATTGTAAAAGGTGTTTTTGGCTGGCCAGCAATTCATACCAGAAATAAGGCAAAGGAAGAAGCTCCCAAACCAGACAATATTTTTATTGATACCGGTTGTGCCACAAAAAAAGAAGTAGAAGCCTTAGGTGTCCATGTTGGTTGTGTAATTACATATCCAGATGAGTTTCATATTTTAAATGGAGATAAATTTGTTTGTAGAGCTTTAGATAACAGAATGGGTGGTTTTATGATCGCTGAAGTTGCTCGCTTACTTAAAGAAAACAAAAAAGAATTACCTTTTGGATTATACATTACAAATTCTGTGCAAGAAGAAATTGGTTTGCGTGGGGCAGAAATGATTACACAAACAATTCAACCGAATGTTGCCATTGTTACGGATGTTACCCATGATACAACAACACCAATGATCGATAAGAAAAAAGAAGGTCATTTAGAAATGGGTAAAGGTCCAGTTGTAGCTTATGCACCTGCTGTACAACAAAAATTACGTGATTTAATTACAGAAACAGCTGAAGCGAAAAAGATTCCTTTTCAACGCTCTGCTCTTTCAAGAGCAACGGGTACAGATACTGATGCTTTTGCATACAGTAATGGAGGCGTTGCTTCTGCTTTAATTTCTCTTCCACTAAGATACATGCACACCACCGTAGAAATGGTACACAGAGACGATGTAGAGAATGTAATCAAAATGATTTATGAAACACTTATAAATATAAAAGATGGAGAAAATTTTTCTTATTTTAAATAAGCAACTTTTAACATCCTTGTCAATTCTTAATAATTTTTAAGTAACGAACAAAAATGTATCAAGAACACCATAATTGTATTCTCGATACATTTTTTATTTCCGAAAATATTTGAATAAAAATCACTCAGATTAAAGGACTGAGTGGTACAATTAATATTTTTTTTTCAGAATGGACGAACTCATAGACATCATTACTCCAAAAGGAAAACCTACAGGAAAAACGGCGCTGAAATCTGAAGCACATAAAAACGGCTGGTTTCATGCCACTGCTCATATTTGGTTATTTACCAAGGATAAGAAAATCCTATTGCAAAAAAGAGCAATCACTAAAAAAGTATTTCCTGGCCTGTGGGATATCTCTGTTGCAGGACATGTTGGAGCTGGAGAAACTATTTTAACATCAGCAAAAAGGGAACTATTTGAAGAAATAGGATTGCAAATAGGTGAAAAGGAACTTATCAAAATTGGTACAAGAATACATCAAGTTAAACACAAAAATGGAATTCAAGATAATGAGTATCATCACGTTTTTATTGCGGAATTAAAAATACCTTTGTCAAAATTAACGATTCAAAAAGAAGAAGTTGATGAAATTAAATTATTTGATTTATCAATTCTAAAAAACACAAAAAACATTGAAAACATATTGCTTCCAAAATTTCATGAGTATTATGTTACTGTATATAATAAGATTGTTTCACACTTAAAATAAAATTAGATTTTTGATTGATACGTATACAAATTAAAACACCTTCCTCCTGCCTGCTGCTATGAGCTCATCATGAGTTCCTCTCTCTTCAATGTTACTCCATTCAATTACTAAAATTTGATCTGCTTGTTTAAGAGTAACTTTTTGCTTGGTTTTACTTTTTTTTTGAGTCTTTCAAATGTTCCATGTATCTGTTTAAGTCAATTTATATACCATAAAAAAGAACATGAGATATTAAAAACACACAAGAAATAAAAGACCTCTCATAGTTTAAAATATGAGAGGTCTATATAATTTAATATAACGTATTTAAATTTAAAGTCTATGATCAATAATATTCTGAACAACTTCTGGGTTTAATAATGTACTTGTATCTCCTAAATTATCAATTTCATTACAGGCTATTTTGCGTAAAATACGTCTCATAATTTTTCCTGAACGTGTTTTTGGCAATCCTTCTGAAAATTGAATTTTATCTAATTTTGCAATAGGCCCGATGTGTTCTGTTATAATTTGATTAATCTCCTTTCTTAAATTATCATGATTTCTGCTTTCTCCTGTATCTTTCAAAATTACGTAACCATATAATGCACTTCCCTTAATATCGTGAGGAAAACCAACTATTGCCGATTCAGCTACAGCGGGATGTTCATTAATTGCATCTTCTATTGGCGCTGTTCCTAAATTATGACCAGAAACGATAATTACATCATCTACCCTGCCTGTAATTCTGTAATAGCCAACCTCATCCCTTAAGGCGCCATCCCCCGTAAAATACATATTCTCATACGCTGAAAAATAAGTTTCTTTATAGCGCTGATGATCTCCCCAAATAGTTCTCGCCATACTTGGCCAAGGAAATTTAATACACAATCTTCCATCTATCTGATTCTCTTTTATTTCTTTTCCATTTTCATCCATTAATGCAGGCTGAACTCCAATAAAAGGTAAAGTTGCGTAGGTTGGTTTTGTTGGAGTTACATAAGGAATTGGAGTAATCATCATTCCTCCTGTTTCTGTTTGCCACCAAGTATCTATAATCGGACTTTTCTTTTTTCCAATATTATCATTATACCAATGCCATGCCTCTTCATTTATAGGTTCTCCAACAGATCCTAAAACTTTTAATGTTGATAAATCATATTTATCAACCAATTCTGTTCCATGTTTTGCCAGCGCCCTGATTGCTGTTGGCGCTGTATAAAACTGATTTACTTTATGTTTTTCTACAATTTCCCAGAAGCGTCCAAAATCAGGGTAACTTGGCACACCTTCAAACATTACCGTTGTAGCTCCGTTTGCTAAAGGGCCATAAACAATGTAAGAATGACCTGTAATCCAACCTATATCGGCGGTACACCAATAGACATCATTTTCTCTGTATTGAAATGCATTTTTAAATGTATAAGCACTATAAACCATATAACCAGCAGTTGTATGTACCATTCCTTTTGGTTTACCGGTAGACCCGGAAGTATATAATATAAATAAAGGATCTTCGGCGTTCATAATTTCTGCTGCGCATTCCGTTGATGCCTTATCTAATAAAGGTTGCAACCATAGATCACGACCTTGTTTCATAAAAATATCAGAATTGATTCTTTTTGCAACTAAAACAGTTTTTACACCCGGACAACTCTCTAAAGCCTCATCTACAATTCCTTTTAAATCGATAGATTTTGTTCCTCTATAAGATCCATCAGAAGTAATCAGCATTTTACAATCACAATCATTAATTCTTGTTGCCAAAGCTACTGATGAAAAACCTGCAAAAACTACAGAATGAATCGCACCGATTCTTGCACAAGCCAAAGTTGCAATTGCTAATTCGGGTATCATTGGTACATAAATACAAACCCTATCTCCCTTTTGAACTCCGTTTTCTTTTAAAACGTTTGCAAATTTATTTACTCGTTCTAACAAATGATTATAAGTAATATGTTCAGCTGGTGCATTCGGGTCGTTCGGTTCAAATAAAATAGCTGTTTTATCTCCTCTAGTAGCTATATGTCTATCAATACAGTTTTCTGTAATATTGAGCTGAGCTCCCCGAAACCACTTAACTTCTGGCTTAGAAAAATCCCAATCTAAAACTTTATCCCATTTTTTTCTCCAAACAAAATGTTCTTCGGCAATTTCTTCCCAAAAATTTTCTGGTTCTCTAATAGACTTTCTGTAAACTTGATAATATTCTTCTAAATGCTTAATGTGATAATTACTCATAGTTATTTTTAATGATTGTAATAATTTCTAAAAATAGAGAAATATATTTATTTTTTACTCAGCTTGTTGGGTATTTTTAATTGTTTTTTTCAATAAATAAATTACAAAACGTATATTTCGTTATATATTTTTTTACCAATAAGTTTTAATGATACACAAAAACAAATCTTAAAATAAATAGATAATAAAAACACTTTAGAGAATAATATATTTGCCAATATGACTTTACAATTATTTTTTGATGTTTTATGCACAAATTTGCACTTAATAATACTATTCTTTGCTGTCGCCATTTTATACTCGTCAGTTGGTTTTGGCGGTGGATCTAGCTATTTAGCAATTTTAGCATTAACAGGAATCGTATTTACACAGATTAGAACAACTGCTCTTTTATGTAATATTGTGGTTGTAACAGGAAACGTTTATTTATTCCATCAACAAAAAAAAATAGACTGGAGAAAAGTTTTTGCACTTACTTTATTTAGTGTCCCTTTAGCGTATTTGGGAGGATGTCTAAAAATAGGTCAGCAATTCTTTTTTGTCTTATTAGCAGTTACATTACTTTTTGCTGCAATTACAATGTGGGTCTCTAAAAAAATTATTTCTTCGGATGAAAACAAAATCAATTCAAAACTTATTAAAAACATGAGCTATGGTGGAATTATTGGATTTGTTTCTGGAATGGTTGGGATTGGAGGAGGAATTTTTTTAGCACCTTTTTTACACCTTACAAATTGGGATACACCGAAAAAAATTGCGGCAACTGCAAGCGTTTTCATTTTAGCAAATTCTATTTCAGGTTTTTGGGGACAGTACTCTAACCCTGATTTTATGATTGATTGGAATTTAACTTCAGTTTTATTAGTGACTGTATTTATCGGAGGACAAATTGGAATTAGAATCAGTAACAACCTATTTAGTCCTATTCAATTAAAAAAGGCAACTGCTATATTAATTGCATTTGTAAGTATTCGTATTTTATTTAAGTATTTATTATAAAAACACACCCTCATTAAATTTCTTTAAATATATTTGAATCATTTAAACAATAAAACATGTTAGAAGTTATTTTTACATTAGTAATGTTAGTCTTACTGCAAGCTGTTCTTGGCTTTGACAACTTACTTTATATTTCTTTAGAGTCAAAAAAAGCACCAGAATCTGATCAGAAAAAAGTTAGAAAAACAGGAATCTTAATCGCAATCATATTAAGAATTGTTTTGTTATTTATTCTTGTTTCTGTCATTGATTTTTTTCAAGAACCTTTTTCTTTTTTAACATTAAAAATAAAAGACACTATCAATTTTGCTTTTAACGGACATAGTATTATTGTACTATTAGGTGGGGGATTTATAATTTATACAGCCATCAAAGAAATTTGGCATATGATTGGGCATAAAGACTTATCAACCGATATTGATAATGGAAAGAAAATAAAATCTTCTAACGCCGTAATTACGAGTATCGTTATAATGAATTTGGTTTTTTCATTCGATTCTATTTTGGCTGCAATTGGCCTAACGAGTGAAATAGAAAATTCTACAACAGCCTTTATAGTTATGGCAATTGCTATTGTAATTAGTGGGCTGTTAATGCTTTTCTTAGCAGATAGAATATCTACTTTTTTAGCTAAAAACAGAATGTACGAAGTACTGGGTTTATTTATTCTATTTATTGTTGGAATAATGCTAATTACTGAAGGTGGGCATTTGGCACATATTACTATTTTCGGGGAAGAAATTGTGCCGATGAGTAAAACTACTTTCTATTTTGTTCTAGCTATCTTAGTAATTGTAGATGTTGTACAAGGAAAATATCAAAAGAAATTAATAGCACAACAAAATAAGAAATAGGTAGCATAATAAAAAAGTTGCTGTAAAGAAATACAACGACTTTTTTACTGTATTTCAGTAATACTGTCTTTAATTCTTTGAGTAATAATCTGTAAAATTCTTTTATTAATTTCTGAGGAATTATCTGCATAAAACTTATATTCCTCAATAGAAAATTGGCCTAATATAACACCTAAAGTAATATTCTTATAGTTATTATCCGTTTTAAAAATCGATGAAATCTTACTTCTCTTTTTCTTTTCTGGGAAAACAGAAAAATCAATTTTTCTTTTTTGCAGATAATTTTGAAAAAAACTTATCAATAGATTGTGCTGCATTTTTATTATTGGACGAATTACTTCATTTTGAAATTTTTCCATTTCTGATGTACCATCGTTTATTAAATCTCCTAAAATTGGTCTTTCTTTCTTAAACATCTAATAATTCATTCAATTCTAATTGATAATCATACTGTAAATCTTCATGCAATTTTACAATCGCTTTTTTGATTAATAGTATCTGTCTATCAAAAGTATTTGTTAATCTTGTACTTCTGCGAATAGAGGGTTTAAAATCTCTCATTTTTAGACAAAAATAAAGTAACAAAGCAACCTCTGTTTCCTTTTTTTTAGAATACCTTATAAACTTTTTTGTAAGTGTTAAAATTTTACGAACGCTTTTTCTGATATAAAAATAATTCTTCGTGTTTATTTCAGAAAAAAGCTCATCTATTTGATCTTTCACACTTTGAATATACTGCTCTTCATCATGAGATTCGAATAATAAATAAGTCAATAATTCTTTATTTTCTTTCTTAAATTTTGATAAATGTAAACATAACTCTTTTAACTCATTTGCTGATTTATGAGAAAGTTCGTCTTTTAACTGTTTTACGGTCACTGCTTTCATTACCTTTTTTTTTTGACAAGATAAAAAAGAAAAACCTCACAAAATAAAATCTGTGAGGTTTATATTTAAATTCTCTCTAAAAAGAAATGAATTTTTACTGAATACTTGGTACGTCTACAATTTCATTTACATCAGCTGCATAATCTACACCATTAACCTTAAAACCAAAAAGGTTGTAAAAATCGTTGCTATATCCGTCTAAATCTCCAATTTCTGATAAATTCTCTGTTGTTGCTGTTTTCCATAGTTCAGTCACCTCAGCTTGAACGTCTTCTCTCATTTCCCAATCATCAATTCTCACTCTTCCTTTTGAATCTAGGGCTAAATCTCCTCCAAATAATCGTTCACTATATAAGCGTTGTATTTGTTCTATACAACCTTCATGAATTCCTTTTCCTTTCATCACTTTATACAATAATGAAATATATAGAGGAATTACAGGAATTGCAGAACTTGCTTGTGTCACTAATGCTTTATTTACTGAAACATATGCTTTTCCTCCAATCGATTTTAAATCATCAGAAATTGTAAAAGCTGTAGCTTCTAAATGATCTTTTGCTGCTCCAATTGTTCCGTTTCTATAAACTGGTTTTGTTACTTCTGGGCCAATGTAAGAGTAAGCAACTGTTTTAGCTCCTTCCGCTAATAAGTTTTCAGATTGTAGTGCGTCCATCCACATTTTCCAATCTTCACCCCCCATTACAGTAACAGTGTTTTCTACATCTTCTCCTTCTGCTGGTTTGATAGAAATTTCTGAAACAATACCTGTATGAAAATCTACCGTTTTGTTAGAAAATTCTCCACCAATTGGTTTTAAAACAGATTTGAATCTTTTTCCGGTTGTTGGATGCTTTCTCACAGGCGATGCTAAACTGTAAATAACCAAATCAATCTGACCTAAATCTTCTTTTATTAGATTTACAACTTGTTCTTTTATTTCATTAGAAAATGCATCTCCATTTATACTTTTTGCGTATAAACCTGCCTCATTTGCATGTTTCTCAAAAGCGGCTGTATTGTAAAATCCTGGTGAACCAGGTCTTCCTTCAGTCGCTGGTTTATCAAAGAAAACACCTATTGTGGCAGCATCTGATCCGAAGGCGCTTGTAATTCTTGATGCCAATCCAAATCCAGTAGATGAACCAATTACTAATACTTTTTTTGCGCCATCAATTTTTCCTTTTGATTTTACATGTGCTATCTGATTTATTATGTTTTGTTCACAACCCGTTGGATGCGATGTTAAACAAATAAATCCTCTTGTTCTAGGTTCTATAATCATTGTAGTTAGTTTAGTTTGCTAAAAAAGAATTTATGCTCTTTTCAATTCTGTTTAGAACATTTTGTGTAGATGCCTTTACAAAAGCTTCTCCAGTGATTTGTTCGTATAATTCTATATATCTATTAGAAATCTCAAGAACTTTATCATCAGACATTTCTGGTATTTGCTGCCCATCTTTTCCTTGAAAATCATTTTCAATTAGCCACTGACGAACAAACTCTTTAGATAATTGTTTTTGAGTTTCTCCTTTATCTTGTCTTTCTTGATAACCATCAGCATAAAAATAACGAGAGGAATCTGGTGTATGAATTTCATCAATTAAAACGATTTTACCATCTTTCGTTTTTCCAAATTCATATTTCGTATCTACTAAAATCAAGCCTCTTTTTGATGCAATCTCAGTTCCTCTCTGGAATAAAGCCTTGGTATAATTTTCTAAAATGATATAATCCTCTTCAGAAACGATTCCTTGAGAAAGAATCTCTTCTCTAGAAATATCTTCATCATGTTCTCCATTATCTGCTTTAGTTGATGGAGTAATTATAGGAGTAGGAAATTTATCGTTCTCTTTTAATCCTTCTGACATTTTCACACCGCATAATATTCTTTTTCCTGATTTATACTCTCTCGCAGCATGACCAGAAAGATATCCACGAATTACCATTTCAACTTTAAAAGGCTCGCATAAATCACCAACGGCAACGTTCTCATCTGGGTTTGCAATTAACCAATTAGGGACAATATCTGCTGTTTCATTCATCATTTTTGTAGCGATCTGATTCAGAATCTGACCTTTAAAAGGAATTTGACGCGGTAAAACAACGTCGAAAGCAGACAATCTATCTGTTGCAATCATAACCAAAAAAGCATCATTAATATTATAAACCTCCCTTACTTTACCTATATAAACAGACTTCTGGTTGGAAAACTGGAAGTTGGTATTGTTAATTGTATTCATTATTAGTTGTGTTGTTGTGCGCGCAAAAATAAGCTTTCAATTTCTTTTTTTTTAAAATTTAAAGTAGTTTTTTACATCCTAAATTTAAGAAGAAAAAGCACAAAGCTTATTTTCTATTTTATCTATTTCAATTCAAATGAATCATTCAGTCTCTATGCTCTTATAGGCTGTTATGATTTTTTTTACCAGTTTGTGTCTCACCACGTCTTTGTCATCTAAATAGACTTGAGCAATACCTTCAATACTTTTTAGAGCCAATAAAGATTCTTTTAAACCAGAAACTTGCTTTCTTGGCAAATCAATTTGACCGGGATCTCCCGTAATAATAAACTTAGCATTTTTACCCATTCTTGTTAAAAACATCTTCATTTGATTGTGCGTAGTATTTTGAGCTTCATCTAAAATTACAAATGCGTTATCTAAAGTTCTACCTCTCATAAACGCTAAAGGTGCAATCTGAATAATCCCTTTTTCTAAATGAGATTCTAATCTTTCATGTGGAATCATATCTCGCAAAGCGTCATACAATGGCTGCATGTAAGGGTCTAATTTGTCCTTTAAATCACCCGGCAGAAATCCCAAATTCTCTCCAGACTCTACAGCTGGTCTTGTTAAAATAATTTTTCTAACCTCTTTTTCCTTTAATGATTTTACTGCCAATGCAACAGCTGTATAGGTTTTTCCGGTTCCTGCTGGGCCAACGGCAAATAACATGTCATTTTTATCCATTAAAGCAACCATTTTACGTTGGTTTGCTGTTTGTGGTTTAATTTGTCTTCCACTTACTCCATGTACTAAAACTTCTTTGGCACTTTTAGTTGTTATATTTTTCTCATCATTTCCATTAGAAGTTAAAATGCGTTCAATACTATTATCATCTAACTTATTATATCTATTGTAATACTTTATCAAACGTTCTAAACGAGTTTCAAACTCATCTAAAATTTCTGGCTCTCCATAAACTTTAAGTTTAGATCCACGAGCAACGATTTTAATTTTTGGAAAATATTTTTTTAATTGCTGAATAGTACTGTTTTGAGCACCAAAAAACTCTTTTGGACCAATTTCTGTAAGCTCTATAATGCGTTCGTTCAAATGATTAATTTTTATTAATTGATTACATTTATTTTAATTTAAAAATAGTGAATAAATTTACTAAAATGATTAGATTTGCTAGAAATAGTAAATAACTTTTACACATTTAATTAACAGCAATATTTTAATGTCTTTAATTACTTTAACAACAGATTTTGGAACTAAAGACCACTTTGTTGGCGCTGTAAAAGGAGCTATTTACTCAGAGTTACCTGATGCTAAAATTGTAGATATAACACATGAAATATCTCCGTTTAGTATTACGGAGACCTCTTATATCCTAAAAAACTCTTACAAAAGTTTTCCTGATAAAACCATTCATATTGTTGGTGTAGACTCAGAATTAAGTAGTGACAATAAACATATTGCTTTAGAACTAGACAATCATTATTTTGTTTGTCCTGATAATGGAATCATATCAATGATTACCTCAGAAATTAAACCAACAAGAATCGTTGAAATAAACATTCATGACAGAATTGAAAGTAGTTTTCCTGTTTTAGATGTCTTTGTACAAGTTGCTTGTTTTATTGCCAGAGGAGGTAATTTAGCAGTAATTGGAAAAGAAGTTCAAACATTTAAAAAAATGACTGAAATTCAACCAAAAGTTAGTAAAGCTCAAAACCAAATTATCGGAGGTATTGTTTACATTGATAATTATGGAAATGTAATTACTAATATTAGTAAAAAAATGTTTCAAGAAGTTGGAAAAGGTCGTCGTTTTAAAGCCAATGCCCGACGTTATTCTTTTTCTAAAATCTTCACAAAATATAATGAAGTAGCTCAAGGTAGTGCGCATGACAGCATTCAATATGACGGAAATAAATTAGCGATATTCAATTCTGCAGGTTATTTAGAAATTGCCATTTATAGAAGTAATTTAGGGACAGTTGGTGGGGCATCTACTTTATTGGGCTTACAATATAGAGATTCAGTTATTATTGACTTCATCAACGATACTCAACCCGATTTTACTCCCTTAACTTAAGTCATTATGATTGTAAGAATTGTAAAAATGAGTTTTCATAAAAAACACATTGAGGATTTTTTATCCATCTTTGAGGAAAAAAAAACATTAATAAAAGCATCTATTGGCTGCAATTTGTTAGAACTATATCAAGACAAAACAAACCCAGAAATATTTTTCACCTATTCTTATTGGGCAGAAGAACAAGATTTAGAAAATTATAGAAACTCAGAACTTTTTAAAACTGTTTGGGCTAAAACAAAGATATTATTTAATGATAAACCAATAGCTTGGAGCGTTGATAAAAGAGTGAGTTTACAATAAACAGCAAATAATAAATTTAAAATATAAAAAAACAATCTTTAAACAATGTTTGCAATTTTAAAAAAGGAAATCAATTCATTTTTTGCAAGTCCAATAGCTTATTTAGTAATTGGTATTTTCCTTTTAATTAACGGATTATTTTTATGGGTTTTTAAAGATGATTTTAATGTTCTCAATGCTGGGTTTGCAGATTTAAATTCTTTCTTCTTTCTAGCTCCATGGGTATTTTTATTTTTGATACCTGCTATTACCATGAAAAGTTTTGCTGATGAATTTAGCAACGGAACCATAGAGCTCTTAAAAACAAAACCAATTTCTGATTGGAAAATTGTATTTGGAAAATTTTGGGCTTCTCTGTTCTTAGTTTTTGTTGCTCTATTGCCTACGTTAACTTATGCTTATACCATATGTCAATTAGCAAATCCCGTTGGAGACATTGATTTCGGAGGTATAATTGGCTCTTACATTGGTTTATTATTCTTGGCAGCAACATATACATCAATAGGATTATTTACCTCTACACTTTCAAAAAATCAGATTGTGGCCTTTATATTAGGCGTTATGATTACTTTTTTTTTATTCTATGGTTTTGATGCAATTTCTATATCTCTTGACAATGAACTTACCATAAAAAAGCTTGGAATTAACCAACATTTCAAAAGTATTTCTCGAGGCGTAATTGACACCCGAGACATCATCTACTTTTTAAGTGTAACTGTATTCTTTTTATTCATCACTAAAACGCGTTTAAATAATGAATAAAAAAATAAAAAATATTGCTATTCTAAGTATTGGTTTAATGCTTTTAAATATCATCAACCAATCATTTTATACTCGTTTAGACCTAACTTCAGATAATCGTTACACACTCTCTAAAACAACAAAAAATATTGTTTCTAAAGTTGATAAATTTCTTTTTGTTACTGTTTATTTAGAAGGTGATTTCCCATCAGAATTTAAAAGGTTACAACAAGAGACGCGTCAGTATTTAGAAGAACTAGCATTAGAAAACTCAAATATAAAAATCAATTTTGAAGCCCCAGATAATCAACGTGAAGCATTGATTAAACGCGGTATGATGCCAAGTCAGCTAACTGTTGAAGAGGATGGAAAGTTGTCTGAAGCAATTATTTTTCCTTGGGCAGAAATTTCTTTTGGAAAAAGATCTAAGGTTGTTTCTTTATTACCGAATGCAATTGTTGCTTCACAAGATGAACAACTTCAAAAAGCAATTGAAAATCTAGAATATAGTTTTTCGAATGCGATTAATTCAATTACTCAAAAGCAACAAAAAAGAATTGCTGTACTAACTGGTAATAGAGAATTACAAGACATTTATCAATATAGTTTTTTAAGTGAAGTTTCAAAAAAATACAGATTAGGAAAATTTACGTTAGATTCTGTAGCGACAAATCCGCAAAAAACTTTGCAAGATTTAACCAATTTTGATTTGGCAATTATTGCAAAACCAACTCAAAAATTTACTTCAAAAGAAAAATTTACGTTAGACCAGTATATTGCTAATGGAGGAAAAACTTTGTGGATGTTAGACTATGTGCAGGCAGACCAAGATAGTTTATTTGCCAATGGAAAAATGTTGGCATACCCAAGAGACTTAAATTTAACAGATTTATTATTTTCTTACGGAATTAGAATTAATACCACTTTAATAAAAGATTTATATGCAGCTCAAATTCCTGTCGCAACGGGAAAAGTTGGGAATCAAACGCAGTTTAAAAACTTAGAATGGTTTTATCATCCATTGGTAAGTGGCAATCCAAAACATGCAATTACTAAAAACGTCTCTCCGATAAGATTACAATTTGCAAATCAAATAGATACATTAAAGAATAACATCAAAAAAACACCTTTATTAATCAGCTCTGTATTGACCCAAAAAATAGGTACTCCTAGTTTTATTGAGCTACAATCTATTGCTGATGAAGTTATTGAAAATAATTATAACAATGGAAATCAACTATTTGCTGTGTTGTTAGAAGGGAATTTTAAATCCGCTTATAAAAACAGAGTAAAACCTTATGAATCCAGTATTTATAAAGAGAATGCAACTAACAATAAAATGGTGATAATTTCTGACGGTGATGTTAGCAAAAATCAGATTTTAAAAGATGAACCTTTTGATTTGAATAGGGATAAATGGACAAATCAACAATTTGGAAACAAAGACTTTTTAATAAATAGTATTGATTATTTATTAGATGATGTTGGTTTAATTGAATTAAGAAACAAAACACTAACAATTAAAACATTAGACAAACAAAAAGCCTTTAAAGAACGAACTTTTTGGCAATTATTAAATGTTGTTTTACCACTGCTAATTATATTCAGTTTTGGATTTGTGTTTAATTATTGGAGAAAAAAGAAATATAGTTAATTGTTTAATAATTAAGTTAGCAACAAGCAAAATAAAAAGCTATAACTACATTTTTCTTAATTCCTTATAAACGAATACAGATAGACTAATTAACTCAAACCCACGATACATTAAAACTAACCGATATTCAACAAATCATCATGAATAAAAGTATAATCTAACACGTCTTGTAATTTTTTAGAACTAATAATTTTCCATTCATAAACATCATTCTCTTCAAATTCAGGAATCTCAAAATCGTTACTTAACTTTGCAATTGTATAAAATTCTCTTCTTGTAGGATGATGATTAGAACACGCGTTAAAAGTTTGACCCCAGCAATTTTGATCAATAATTGTATGAATAATTTCAATACAATCTTCTTTATGAATCATATTTACAAAACCTTTTGGCTGTGGTATTTTTCGTCCGTTTTTAAACCAGTTAGAAGGATGTCTCTCATCACCAAATAAACCAGCAAAACGAATTATTGTTGTTTCAAAAAAATTATTCTGTCTAAATAAATCTTCAATTTCTGTTAAAGGTGTTTTTAAAACCACATCTTCTTCTGTCATTACTCTATTCAATCTTCCATAAACAGAAGTGGAACTTATAAATATTACTTTTTGAACATCAGAACTTTCAATTTGAGAAATCAAGTTTTGAAAACCATCTACATCTTTAGACGTAATTGAAATGATTAAAATATCAGAACTTAAAAAACTATCAAACTCCTCAAAATCAGAAATATTCACAATGTAAGGTGTTATGTTATTCATTTCTAAAAGTTCTAACTTTTCTTCGGTTGTTGTAGAGCCTTTTACAGAATACCCCTCATCTAGTAATGAAATGGATAAAGGTTTTCCTAACCAACCACAACCTAAAACACTCACTCTTTTCATAAATTAAAACCGATAAATTGAAATTATATCAATAAAATTATTCTTGTAAACGATTGTATAATAATATTAACATTGCTCTCCTTCATTACAGCAATTATCCTCTTTTACTAATTTACAAGAAATAACCGCTAACAATGCACCTAAAATTGGCGCTGTAATATACATCCACAAATGTTTGAAAGTACCAGAAACGATTGCGGGTGCAATAGAGCGAGCTGGATTCATGGAAGCATTTGTAATTGGTCCGGCAAACATGGCCTCTAACAAAACTACTGCACCAATTGCAATACCTGCAACTACGCCTATTTCTTTACTTCCTGTAGATACATTAATAATAACTACCATTAAAAAGAAAGTTAATAGCAATTCTAATACAAACGCACGCCAAACATCTACTGTTGGTATAGTTGCGCCTAAGGTTTCACTTGCAGGAAATAGAAACCAAAGTATTAAACTTGCTGCAAAAGCGCCCAAAATTTGAGCAATTATATAATTAGGAACTTCTTTCCAAGAAAACTTTTTAGCATACGCAAAAGCAATAGAAACTGCAGGATTAAAATGCGCTCCAGAAGTTTCTCCAAAAGCATAAATCATTGCCATAACTATCAATCCCCAAGTAATTGCTATTCCAACATGTGTAACATCTCCTCCCGTAACTTCGTTAATAGTCATTGCTCCTGTTCCACAGAAAATCATAGAAAATGTTCCAATAAATTCAGATATATATTTTTTCATCATTTTTTTATTAGCTCAAAGATACAAACCCTTATTTTAAGTTTTTGTTAACAAATAGCGTTTTTTGAAATTGTAATTTTGAAATAAACAAACTGAATAATCTATAATTATGAAAAAAACTATACTATCATTATTTTTAGCCGCATTTGTATTTTCTGCAACGGCACAAATTAAAACACCAGCGCCAAGTCCTTCACAAAAAATAGAGCAAAAAGTAGGTTTAACAGATGTTACCTTAGAATATTCTAGACCAGGAATGAAAGGAAGAACTATTTTTGGAGATTTAATCCCTTTTGATAAAATTTGGCGAACTGGAGCAAACCAAAACACCAAAATTACATTTTCTACTGATGTTACAATTGGTGGTAAAGCACTAAAGAAAGGAACTTATGCTGTTTATACAAAACCAGGAGAACAAACTTGGGATGTAATTTTCTATTCTGATGCAACAAACTGGGGAAATCCAAAAAAATGGGATGAAATGAAGGTTACTGCACAAGTAAAAGTTAATGTGCAACGAATGCCGATGAAAATTGAAACTTTTACAATGACTTTCGATAATGTAACAAACAATTCTGCCATATTAGGTTTAATATGGGAAAACGTTTATGTTGCAGTAAAATTTGAAACGCCGACAGATGCACTAGTTTCGAAACAAATTAAAGCAATTATGAATGGCCCTTCTGCAAAGGATTATTATGCTGCTGCTGCTTACTATTTAGAAGCGGAAAAAGATATTAAAAAAGCACAAACTTGGATTGATAAAGCTGTTGAAATGACTTCTAAAAAACCTAGATATTGGTATTTACGCAGACAATCTTTAATCCATGCAAAAGCAGGAAACAAAAAAGGAGCTATTAAAGCCGCTCAAGAATCTATAAAATACGCCGAGAAAGCAGGAAATACGAATTATGTAAAAATGAATGAAGTATCTTTAAAAGAATGGAGTACTAAATAATTAGTTGTTCTTTTTTTTAGACATTTAAAATCTCAAGTTAATGCTTGAGATTTTTTGTTTGAACAATTTTTAACAACCTAAAAATATTTTGGTTTTAGAGCTCAGAATAAATTTAATATTCAAACTTCACGAAGTAATATCAATACTTCTAAGTTTTTATAATAATTTAACCAAACAATTCGTCACTATCCACTACCAAAGAGGTAATGAATTTTGAAGCATTTTTAATGTCATAATGTAAAACCCTATCCTCTTTTACGATAGGAACATCATTTCTAAATGAGTTAACTATACTTTCAATAAATGGAGAACTTTTTGCGTTTGCAAAACTTAAAGCTTGGGACCCCGTAAACAACTCTATACCTAAAATAGTTTGTAAATTATCTACCACTTTTTTACATTTTGTAGCTGCATTTGCTCCCATTGAAACATGGTCTTCTTGCCCATTACTAGATTCAATAGAGTCGATACTTGCCGGAGTTGCATATTGTTTATTTTGACTTACAATACTCGCCGCTGTATATTGAGGAATCATAAAACCAGAATTTAAACCCGGGTTTGCAACTAAAAAAGGTGGTAAATGCCTGTGACCAGAAACTAATTGATAGGTTCTTCTTTCAGAAATATTACCCAGCTCAGACAGAGCAATAGATAAAAAATCTAATCCTAAAGCCAATGGTTGACCATGAAAATTACCACCTGAAATAATTTTATCTTCATCAACAAAAATATTAGGATTGTCCGTAACCGAATTAATTTCTGTTAGAAAAGTTTTTGTAACAAACCGAATCGTATCTTTTGTTGCTCCATGAACTTGAGGCATACATCTAAAAGAATATGGATCTTGCACGTGCTGTTTCTCTTGAGAAATTAGCTCACTATCCTTTAGCAAACCTTTAATTCTTTGTGCTGTTTTTATTTGACCATTATGTGGTCTTGCCAAATGAATTAATTCATTAAAGGGTTCTACTCTTCCATCGAAACCCTCTAAAGAAACAGCACCAATTACATCTGCTAAATAAGATAATTTATGTGATTTTAATAAACAGTAAATACCATAAGACGACATAAATTGTGTCCCGTTTAACAGCGCTAAACCCTCTTTAGATTGTAAGTTTATTTTATCCCAATTAAAAACTTTTAATAATTTTTCTGTCGCTATTTTCTCCCCTTTATAATATACTTCTCCTAACCCAATTAAAGGTAAAGACATGTGTGCTAGAGGAGATAAATCTCCAGAAGCACCCAAAGAACCTTGCTCATAAACAACAGGAATAATATCATTATTATAAAAATCTATCAACCTTTTGACAGTAGCTAATTGAACACCTGAATTTCCATAACTTAAAGATTTTACTTTGAACAATATCATCAATTTTACAATTTCACTAGAAACCTCGTCCCCAGTTCCACAAGCATGACTCATTACTAGGTTTTCTTGAAGTTTCTGTAAATTATGGTCATTAATTTTTACATTATATAAAGCGCCAAAACCTGTATTGATTCCATAAATTGGTTTAGAAATCAATTTCGTTTTTTCATCTAAATACAATCTACATTTTTCAATCCTTTGAATTGAAGCGTCAGAGAGAGCTAATTTAATATTGCATGAAATAATTTCTTGAATTTTAGATAAATCTAGTGGAAGTGAGTCTATATAATGAAATACTTTCATACCTTAATTTATTTGTTTTCCAAAATTGCAAATTCAGTTCTGTATATACAAGTGATTTAACTATTTTTATTTACCCATAAATTATATATTTGCAGTCCAATAAAATAACTAAAACAATGAAAAAAATAAGTCTTGCCATTTTTGCTCTTTTAATCATAGTATCATGCGCAAATGAACACCCTAAAAATTACATATCTTTATCAGGAAAACTAGAAAATAATAAAGATTCTATAATTACAATTTCTGGAAGAACTGGTGATATTAAAACGATTTCTATTAAAGAAGATGGGTCTTTTAAAGATACATTAGAAGTCCCTAAAGCAGATATCTATACATTTCAAACAAGTAGAGAAAAAAGAGCCCCTATATATTTAAAAAATGGCTTTAATATTTCTATTAAAGGAGATGCCGATGACTTTATGACAAGTTTTGAGTTTTCGGGTGCGGGTTCTTCTAACACCAAATTTATTATGGCTCAATTAGAAAAAAGTAGAAGCATGGGAAACCCTGCTGATATTTTGGCTTTAGAGAAAGAAGCTTTTGAAAACAAGATAAATTCATTAAAAAAAGAATATGATAGTATTTTATCTTCTTATAATGATTTAGATAGTGCTTTAGTTGATATGGCGAATAAGCAGAATTTACAAATGTTTGATTATTTTGAAAAAAGCTATGCGAATAGTAAAATGATAGGGAAAGGAAAACCTTCTCCAAAGTTTGAGAATTATGTTGACTTTAAAGGTGGTAAGAAATCATTAGATTCTTTTAAAGGAAAATATGTATATATTGATGTTTGGGCAACTTGGTGTGGACCTTGTATAAGAGAAATACCATCTTTACAAAAATTAGAAAAAGAATATCATAATAAAAAAATTGAGTTTGTTAGTATTTCTACAGATGAATCTAGAAGAAGCGGTGGATCTTGGGAAGCTGCAGAAAAAAAATGGAGAGACTTTGTGAAAGAAAAACAAATGGGTGGAGTTCAGTTGTGGGCTGGACAAGATAATGCTCTTCAACAAGCCTATCAAATTACAGGAATTCCAAGGTTTATTCTAATTGATCCATCAGGTAATATTGTTGATGCAAATGCACCAAGACCCTCTGACCCGAGATTAAAAGATTTATTGAATTCTTTAGAAATTTAATCAAAGTAATTTCATAAAAAAAGCGAAATCTAAAATTAGATTTCGCTTTTTTTTTTACAAAATAAACATTAATTTATTCTTTATAAACTCCCATTTGAGCATATTTATCCATTCTCTGAGAAACAAGGTCTACATCAGTTAAATCTTTTAACTCATCAAAAGCAGTCATAATTTGCGATTGAACAGCTTTAAAAGCTCCTTCTCTATCTGTATGCGCTCCACCAACCGGTTCTTTTATAATTCCGTCAATTAACTTTAACTTTTTCATATCTGCCCCTGTTAATTTTAATGCAGCAGCAGCTTGTTCTTTATAATCCCAACTTCTCCATAAAATTGAAGAACAAGATTCTGGAGAAATAACGGTGTACCAGGTATTTTCCATCATATACACTCTATCACCTACTCCAATACCTACAGCTCCACCAGAAGCTCCTTCACCAATAACAATCGTTATAATTGGTGTTCTTAAGCGAGTCATTTCTAAAATATTTCTAGCAATTGCCTCACCCTGTCCACGTTCTTCTGCTTCTAAACCTGGATATGCACCAGGAGTATCTAATAAAGTAACAACAGGAATCTTAAATTTCTCAGCCATTTTCATTAATCGCAGAGCCTTTCTGTATCCTTCTGGGTTTGCCATTCCAAAATTTCTGTACTGACGCGTTTTGGTATTATATCCTTTTTGCTGACCAATAAACATAAAAGACTGATCACCTATCTTACCTAAACCACCAATCATGGCTTTATCGTCTTTTACACTTCTATCTCCATGAAGTTCCATAAAAGTATCTCCACAAAGAGATTTAATATAATCTAAAGTATAAGGTCTGTTAGGGTGTCTAGATAATTGAACTCTTTGCCAAGGGGTCATATTCATATAAACATCCTTTCTGGCTTTTTCTAGTTTTTTTTCGATTTTTTCACAAGTAGCACTTACATCTACATCACTTTCTCTACCAATAATTTTGCACTTATCTAGCTGATCTAAAAGCTCTTTAATTGGCATTTCAAAATCTAAATATTCCATACTGTAATGATTTGATCTTCGTTGATTTATTTAAGCAAACATACTATAAAATTCGTTGTTTATTTTAAAAATAAGTTACTTTTTTCTAACAGATTTTCCTGTAATTTTACTTTTTATTGCCTTTTTATTTTTAATAATACCGTTTAATAAAACGACTATTAATACTATACAAGCGCCGAAATAAAATTCCATATTCATTTTTTCTTTATCCCCAAAAACAAACAAGGCCAAAATAATTGCATAAATAGGCTCTAAATTTATGGTTAACATTACTGTATATGGTGATATATATTTCATCACATTAACCGAGGCTATAAAAGCGTAAGCAGTACAAACACTACTTAAAATAACTAAATATAACCAATCTTCTTTTGCAACCTCAAAGAACGTTGCGTTAAAGCTATTTGTATAAACAAGGTAAATAGATATAAAAAGTACCCCAAAAAACATTTGATAAAGCGATATTGTACCTCCTGAATATTTTTTAATAAAAAGGCCGTTAAAAACTGAGAAAACAGCATTTAAAAAGGACGAAATTAATGCGTATATAATTCCTAATTTATATTGACTTTCAAAATTGAAAATGATATACAAACCAAAAATTACAATTAAACCCAATATAATTTCTAAAAGTTTAATTTTTCTTCTAAAAAAAATTGGCTCTATAAATGAAACAAAAAAAGCTCCTGTGCTCATTGTTACCAAGGCAACTGAAACATTAGATACTTTTATGGCCTTAAAAAAAAAGATCCAATGTAAAGCAATTATAATTCCGGTAAACAAAAATTTAAAAATTCCCTCTGTATCAGCTTTAAATGATTTCTTTTTGACAATAAAATACAATGCAATAAAAACAACTGCTAAAGACATTCTGTACCAAACTAACGGCACTGAATTTAGACTTATTAAGGCGCCTAAAATTGCCGTAAAGCCCCAGATAAAAACAATAAAATGGAGTAATAAATAATTTTTGAGCTTATTTTCTTGCATTTACATATAAATATAAAGCCAGGCAACCAAAAAATAAATTTGGCATACATACATATATAAGAGAACTTACACCTGCAACCGCTCCTAAAACTTCTGATATTTTCATTAAAAAAATATAGATAAACATAATACCAATACCAATAGCCAAATTAACTCCTGTACCCCCTCTTTTTTTTCTAAAAGCTAGAGCTACTGCAATTATTGTTAAAATATAGGAAGCTATCGGTAAACTTGTTCTCTTATAAAGTTCTACTAGATATGCATTTAAGTTTTTAACACCTCTCTTTTTAGAAATATTGATAAAATCATTTAACTCATCTGATGGCATTTCTTGTGCAAATGCAGATTTATAAATTAAATCTTTTGGAGTAAAGCTAAAAACGGTATCTATTTTTACTCCAGAAAATATACTATCTCTATCCTTGTAAATTTTTCGTAATTTCCAATTACTAAGTTCAAATGTAGAATCTTTGTAATTATAACTTATTCTACTCGCAACTAATTTAGATTTTAATTGTATTCCATTATATACTTCAGATGTAAAATCATAACCAGATTTAGTTTCTGTGTTAAAACTTCTTATAAATATATAAGTACTATCTGTTAATTGTAAGCTAAAATCAGAGACTCTTTTTAATTCATTTTTTTGTCTAACGCTTTTAATATATTCTTTTTCAAAGTCTCTTCTTTCTTTGCTACTCATTGGCACCACAAAATGGTTCATTACCAAAGAAATAATTGTTATTAGAGTAGCACCTATAAAATAAGGATACAAAAACCGTGTAAATGAAACTTTTGCATTTGTAATGGCAATAATTTCTGTGTTATTCGATAATTTTGAGGTAAATAAAATTACAGCAATAAATAGCGCCAAAGGCATAAATGTATTGGCATAATAAATAATAAAATTCTTATAATATTCATCTACAATTTGGTGAAAACCTAAATCTGCGTGCTCTAAAAAATTATCAATTTTTTCAGAAATGTCTATAGCAATGGCTATTGGAATCAAGATTAATAAGGTGAACAAAAAAGTTACCAAAAATCGTTTTAATATGTACCAATCTATAATCTTCACGTAAGCGGCGTAATTGTTTATTTATTTAATAAATTTTAAGGTTTAATCTTATTTTTTGATGTCGTGCTATAAAAAACACCTCGCATTAAAGTCGATTATCCATTTGTTTTACCATTTTATCTTTCCATTCTCTGAAATTTCCTGCTAAAATGTGTTTTCTTGCTTCACGCGTTAACCAAACATAAAAACCTAAATTATGAATCGATGCAATTTGTTTTCCTAACATTTCTTTCGATGCAAAAAGGTGACGTAAATATGCTTTTGAATACATGGTATCCACCCATGTAATACCCATATCGTCTATCGGAGAAAAATCATCTTCCCACTTTTTATTTTTTATATTGATTGAACCATGAGCTGTAAACAACATTCCGTTTCTTGCATTTCTTGTTGGCATTACACAATCAAACATATCTATACCTAAAGCGATATTTTCTAAAATGTTAATTGGCGTACCAACTCCCATTAAATATCGCGGTTTGTCCTCTGGTAAAATTTCTGTTACAACTTCTGTCATTGCATACATTTCTTCTGCCGGTTCACCTACGGAAAGACCTCCAATTGCGTTTGCTTGTTGACCAGAATTTGCTATATATTCTGCAGATTGTCTTCGTAAATCTTTAAATGTACTTCCTTGTACAATAGGCATAAATGTCTGCTCGTAACCGTATTTAAATGGTAATTTTTCTAAATGTTTCACGCACCTATCTAACCACCTATGCGTCATAAACATAGAACGCTTTGCATAATTATATTCGCACGGATAAGGAGTACATTCATCAAAAGCCATAATAATATCAGCACCAATTGTACGCTGTGTTTCCATTACGTTTTCTGGTGTGAAATGATGCATAGAACCATCTATATGGCTCTTAAACTTTACACCTTCCTCGTTAATTTTTCTTCTTCCTGACAATGAATATACTTGATAACCTCCAGAATCTGTCAGAATATTACTATCCCAATTCATAAACTTATGCAAACCACCGGCTTTTTCTAAAATTTCTAAACCTGGACGTAAAAATAAATGGTAGGTATTACCTAAAATAATATCTGGTTTTATTTCGTTTTTTAGTTCTGTTTGATGAACACCTTTTACGGTTCCAACAGTCCCTACTGGCATAAAAATTGGGGTTTCAATTACTCCATGATCTGTAGTTATTGATCCTGCTCTTGCCTTGCTTTTTGGGTCGGTAATTTTTAAGTTGAATTTCATTGGCAGCAAAGATAGTATTATTTAAGAATTGAGAAATAAAATGAACTGTTATATAAAACCAATAGTTATTTTACTTATTTGATTTACAAAAATGTGCATTAAACATAGAAATTGAAATCCTTTTTTTATTTTTTGAAATAAAAAAGATGGCTATACAAAACCTGACTGTAAACAGAAACCCAAAAAGAATTACCAGCGTTTCTTTTTAGCCGGTCCGTTCGCTGTGTTTCTTTTACTTTTTGAAGATGATTTTCTAAAAGAAGCACTTTTTTTATTAAAGTTGTTTTTAGTAGTTGCTTGTTTTCGCTTTACTTGTGCTCGCTTAGGCTTTTCTTTTACTAGAGATGCTTCCTCAGTTTTTGATGAACTAGAAATCATAGTGTTGATTTCTTTCATTTCTTCATCTGTTAACTCTCGCCAATCACCAGATTGTAAATATCCAAGATTTACGTTCATAATTCTTGTACGCTTTAACTTTGTTACCTCGTAATCTAAGTATTCGCACATTCTACGAATTTGACGATTTAAACCTTGCGTTAAAACAATTTTAAAAATTTTATCGCTTATTTTTTCTACCAAACACTTATTGGTCATCTTACCTAATATAGGAATTCCGCTCCCCATACTTTGTATAAAACCGTCAGTAATAGATTTGTTTACTGAAACAATGTATTCTTTCTCGTGATTATTTCCTGCACGGAGTATTTTATTGACGATATCACCATCATTTGTTAGGAAAATTAAGCCCTCAGATGGCTTATCTAAACGTCCAATCGGAAACAATCTTTCGGGATAATTTACATGTTTTACGATATTATTTGGCTCTCTATCATCTGTTGTTGAAACAATACCAACTGGTTTATTTAAAGCTATATATAAAGGTAAGTCTTTTGGTGTTACCAGGCGACCATCTAATTTTACAACATCTTTTTTCCCCACTCTGTTGCCTAGTTGGGTAGCTTTTCCATTAATAGTTATCCTACCTTCTTTTATATATTTTTCTGCTTCCCTCCGAGAACAAATACCCGAAGAACTTATATATTTATTAAGATTTATTGTTTTTTGATTCGAAGTGTCCAAGAATAAAAATTTTAAACAAAAGTAAGTATAAGATTATAATTTTATAAATCTATTTTACTTTTATTAAACCTTTAAATTATCTACTTTTAAATTTGTGCATTATTTAATCTTTTATTTTTTTATGGAGTAAGGTTCCTTTAAAATCCAAACTATTTCTAAAAAACAGGGTCTAATTCATAATATGTTGAAAAAAATAATTACTATTCATAACTAAATATTCATTACTTGTAAAATACAATATATTTTAGTATTTTTAAAAATCTTATAGATTGACAGTGAATAAAATAAGAAAATAAAAATCACATCATTTTTTCATGTAAAACTTGATAAAAACACTTATCTTTTTTACTCCTTAATGGTGCTAATCTAAAAGTATGAAGCTAAAAAATATTTTATCTCTAAAATTTAAAGAAAGCTTTGTACTTGCCACAGTTATACTTATAAATAGTCTATTATTTAGTTCACAAATTAACTTTAATTATCTCAACACCCTTTTTTCTGGCCTTACAGGAACAATTTCTGCAGATAAATCAACTATCTGTATAAATAATTCTGTAAAAATTGTGTTTGAAGCTGAAAATGGATTAGAGCCCTATACTTTTACTTATAAACTCAATGATGGTTCTGAGGAAACAATCTCAACTTTAAATGGTAACAACTCTATTACTTACGACACTATATTCACAACTTCAGGAACTTTTACATATAAATTACTCCAGATTGAAGATAGTTCTGGAAATATAGAGAATCTAAATCAAGAAACAACAATTACTGTTACAGATCCGCCTATCGTGGATTTTAATTTCACAAATGACAATACCTGTTCGGGAGAAACGATTCAATTTACTACGTTTGCGACTGGAAATGGTACACTTTCATACAGTTGGAACTTTGGAGATGGGAGTACCTCTGAAGAAGAAAATCCAACAAAGATCTACAATTCTACAGGAAATGGCAGTCAAGTTTTTTCAGTTTCACTAATTGTAAAAGATGAGAACAATTGCAATACAACTGTAATCAAAGATATTGAAGTTCAGAGCATTCCCGATATTGACTTTTTTAGTGGAACTGGCAGTTTCATAAATTGTTCCGATGGAAGTTCAAACCTATTTAATTTAGAACTTTTCAACAACTCTGCAAGTGCATCCGAGATTACCACCTATACAATAGATTGGGGTGATGAAACACCAATAGAAATATTTAGTAGTTTTCCAACGAATGGCTCCGGACTGATGCACGCATATCCTATTGGGATCTTTACTTTATTAATTACTGCAACGAATGTAAATGGTTGTTCCAACTCAATCACTTATGATATTTCTAATGGTAGCAATCCAGGAGGAGCTTTTGAAACTCCAGGAAGTACCGTTGGTATATGTCTTCCAATGGATGATCCCTTGGGTTTTTATCTAACAATTCTCGATTGGGGAACAAATCCAATTAATACTTCTTACAGTGTTGATTTTGGAGATGGAAATATTCAGGATTTCACACAACAAGATCTTGAAGACTCAACATTTTATAACGAATCAAATCCAGAAGATTCCCAGGGGTATAGAGTTTACCACACTTACACAAAAGGGAGTTGTTTAGAACCAAACGGGGAATTTATAGCAAACTTAACCATTACAAATGATTGTGGCGATACTAAATTTACTGTCGATAGTATAAACATTTTAGAGCCTTCAGAAGCTTTATTTGATCTCCCATCCAATATTGAATGTATAAATACTCCCATTGAATTTGAAAATAAAACCTTAATCGGTGATGCTGTAAACTGTGATAAAACGGCCAGGTTTAAATGGGATTTTGGCGATGGTACATTTATTAACACCCCTTTTGGATCAACCGCAGATAACCAAACTCATACGTATACAGCTGCCGGAAATTATATGGTAACATTAACTGTATATGGCGCCTGCGGTGAGGATATATATTCAGAGATGATATGTATAGAACCAGTGGTAATTGCTTCCTATACTTTAGATAACCAAGAAGGCTGCATACCTCTCAATGTTAAAGCTCAAAATACCATAGACAAAAGCGAATTATGTAGTGATCCAACCTACAATTGGACAGTTACTTTCGAGGATATAGACTGTAATTCAACTAGCGATTGGGAATTTATAAATAGTACAGATACCAATTCTGAGAACCCACAGTTTCTTTTTAAGAATCCAGGAAATTATACAATTACACAAAATGTAACAACAAACTGTGGAATTTTCTCTACTCAGAAAATTATCCCTGTAAAAAAACCTCCAACCGCTATTATTAATCCAATAGAAGATTTCTGCCAACCCGGTCTAATAAACCCAACTGCAATAATTGAAAATTGTACAGATAATTTAGCAGGAGTAACCTACA